>Ga0207421_10000095_pt1 | contig 95007 bp, 80 predicted proteins | sample SodLakKL_010_SED_4_FD_187542 | JGI IMG/M metagenome (GOLD analysis project Ga0207421, IMG submission 187542) | Alkaline sediment microbial communities from Lake Tanatar, Kulunda Steppe, Russia - 8KL_010_SED (SPAdes) (version 2) | ecosystem: Environmental > Aquatic > Non-marine Saline and... | reverse complement strand
TACAGGAATGAACATAGCCTTCACCTCACCCGAATGATATAAAAAAAGCGGTGAAAATGCAATGGATATGATACAATGGATATGTTTACGAGGTGATTCGGCATGCCAGAGAGAATACTGGTCCGTTATGGCGATCTGGTGCTCAAAGGGAGAAACAAGAAACAGTTCATCCGGACAGCCATCCAAAGAGTGAAAGAAAAAATGAGCAGCCCCAAGGTCACGGTCGAGAACGACCATGACCGGCTCTATGTCGTCCTGCACGGTGAGGACCATGAGCGCGTCATCCGCGATCTTAACTTTGTGGCCGGTCTGGCAAGCTATTCGCTCGTGGAGAGGTCGGGGAAAGACCTCGATGCTATCAAGAAGACCGCACAAAAAGTCGTCGACGCCCGTGTCGAACGCCCGACGACTTTCAAGGTCGAAGCCAAGCGATCAGATAAAAGCTATCCGCTGAACTCCATCGAGCTCGCCCAGCACGTCGCGAGGGACATCCTGCCCTCGAACCCCTATCTCAAAGCGGATGTGCACGACCCCGAGCTCACGCTGCATGTCGAGATACGTCATGATGCGGCCTATCTTTTCGCGGATAAGATTCCGGGGATCGGCGGATTCCCCGTCGGCACCATGGGGAAGGGACTTGCAATGATCTCCGGAGGGATCGATTCCCCCGTGGCGGCGTTCCTCGCGATGAAAAAGGGAATCGACCTTGAACTCATCCATTTCGAATCGACGCCTCTGACCCCTGTCGAATCCGCTCAGAAGACCATCGACATCTCGCAGAAGCTCTCCCGTTATGCCAAGGAGAACACCATCACCCTCCATATGGTGCCGTTTCTAGATATGCACAGGACGATACTCGACCTGGTGCCGACACCGTACCACATCACCATCATGAGACGCATGATGGTCCGCATCGCCTCGAGATATGCCGAAGCGAGGCACTATCCCGTCCTGATCAACGGTGAGTCCATCGGACAGGTCGCGAGCCAGACGCTCCCGAGCATGCTGCTTTCGGACCAGGTGGCCTCTCCGGCCGTCATCCGTCCGCTCGCGACGTATGATAAGAAGGATATCGTCGCCCTCTCTGAGGCGATCGGCACTTATGAGATATCCATCCGCCCTTTCGAGGACTGCTGTCAGGTCTATGTGCCTAAGAGCCCGGCTACGAAGCCGAGGGACTATATCGCCGGACGCTACGAGAACCTCTTCGATCATCAGGCCCTGGTTGACGCGGCGCTACAAGGCATCAGGACGCTGACCGTCACACCCGAGGATGCCCCCTGTCTTCCTGATAAGGGGTTCAGTGTCGCAGAAGCGCTGGGTGAGGACGATGCCTGAATACATCACATCCACTCAGAACGCCCGAATCAAGGCCGCAGCGAAGCTCAGACATAAAAAACACCGCCGCCAGCAGAAAAGGATGCTGATCGAGGGGTCGCACCTCATAGAGGAAGCCCAGAAAGCGTCCCTTCTCGAACAAGTCTTTGCGCTTGAATCGCGACACCCTGAAGCGACGCTGGTCGATGAGAAAGTCATGAAGAAGCTTTCCGGCGCGTCGACGCCGCCTAAGGTCGTAGGTGTCGCGAAGTTTCCAAAGGAGCGCCCTCCCCACGAGAAGGCGTTGCTACTCGAGCATATCCAGGATCCGGGGAATGTCGGCACGCTGCTCCGTTCGGCGCTTGCATTCGACTTTCGCACCGTCGTGCTTGACGAATGCGCCGACCCTTACAGCCCCAAGGTGCTTCGCAGCACGCAGGGAGCGGTCTTTTCCCTGAACATCCTCGAGATGTCCTTGCCATCCTTCGCCGATCGTTTTCACCATCGGCTTCTCGCGGCACATTCGAAAGAGGGGGGCAGCGTCGCTTGTGAACCCCCGATGGCTCTTGTTCTTGGGAATGAAGGCAGCGGGCTTTCTAAAAGGGCGCTCGACCTCTCGGATGATTATGTCCATATTCCCATAGAGAACATCGATTCATTGAATGTCGCCATCGCCGGAAGTATCCTGATGCATCGTTTTTATCGGCCCGCCTCTCATGATGTTTGAGGCTTGCACTTTCACCGGGGCTATGCTAGAATATCATTGACATATGGGTGAGAGGAGTGGGTCAAATCCCACTCTTTTTATGCCTAGGGAGGTTTCGTTATGGATGCGTTGAAGGAAAAGATCCGCAAGGAAGTCGAACGGCTCGGTTTCTATCTGTATGACCTCACTCTCGCGCCGAGGCGCGGGGAGAAGGTGCTCAGCGTGAAGATCGACCACGAGGATCCTGTCTCCATTGATGACTGCGTCCGCGTGTCCGAGCATCTCTCGGCCTTCCTCGACGATGTCGACCCCATAGAGAGCGCTTATGTCCTCGAAGTCACTTCCGCAGGGGCGGAACATACGCTCCGGGACTTTGAAGAAATGCACAGAGCCCGAGGACGCTTTGTCTATGTCAAGACGCCCGATACTGAGGTACGGGGGCATCTCCGGCGTGTCAGCGAGACTTCTGTGGATGTCGAGGACAAGCAGGGGAAGCTGCAGACCGTTTTCGTCACCGATATCGAGAAGATTCGACTAGCGATAGATTTTTAGGAGGAATACCATGCAAAGCAAGGAGTTTTTCGAGGCCCTTGATGCTCTAGTAAGGGAGAGAGGGCTGGAAAAGGACAAAGTGTACGCTATCTTGGAACACGGACTGCTCAACGCCTACAAGAAAGAATTTGAAAACCGGGAGAATGTCCGCGTGGTCTTCGACGAGGACAAGGATCGCATCGATGTCTTTGAAGACTACAAGGTCGTCGAAGAACCGGAAGCATCGGGTGAAATAGCCCTTGAAGAGGCGAAGAAAGAGAAGAAACGCATCAGTCTCGGCGATACGTTTTCGAGAAACGTGACCCCGAAGAACTTCGGGCGCAATGCCGCAATGAGTGCCAAGCAGATTCTCAAGCAAGGCCTCAAGCAGCTCGAGCGGGAGAAAGTCTACGATGTATTCAAGGACAAGGAGAACGAGATGGTCACTGCCGAGATCATAACCATCTCGCGCGAGAAGGATTTTGTCACTCTCGATCTCGGTCATGATCTCCTTACGAGCCTTCCCAGGAAGGAATTCCTCGAAACCGACACGGTCCGTGTCGGCGCGAAGATAAAAGTATACATCACCAAGGTCGAGATGACTCCGAAGGGGCCGAAAGTCTATGTTTCAAGGACCGATAGAAACCTGGTCAAGCGCTTGATCGAACAGAACGTCCCGGAGATCATGGATGGCACTGTGGAGATCATGGGACTGGCCCGCGACGCCGGCCGCCGCAGCAAGATCGCTGTATATTCCCATGATGACAATGTCGACCCTGTCGGTGCATGCCTGGGGCGCGGAAGCCGCAGGAAACAGGATGTCGAGGACCAGCTGCAGGGCGAGAAGATCAGTTTCTACCGCTGGTCGGACAATCCCGATGAGCTGATCGCCAATGCGCTGGCGCCGGCGCGTATCATAGCCATCAACACCGACCGAAAGGAGAAGACCGCCGTTGTAATCGTCAATGACGATGATTTTACGGGCGCCATCGGCTCCAAGGGTCAGAATGTACGTCTTGCCGCCCAGTCGAGCGGATGGAAGATCGATATAAAATCCGTCACCCAGGCGGATGAGGAGGGCATCCACTACACTCCTTTGCATGAAAAGGTTGAAGAGGAGGAAGAAGATGCCGAAGAAGCGTAGGAAGATTCCCTTGAGGACTTGCGTCGTCACCCGCGAGCGTCATCCGAAAGGCGATATGCTCCGGATTGTCAGAAACAAGGAAGGCGACATCTTCCCTGACCCCTCCGGCAAGGCCCACGGTCGCGGAGCCTATATCAAGAAGGACCGGGAGACTCTGGAGAAAGCGAAGAAGAACCGCGCACTGGATAGAGCCTTTTCAGTAAAGGTCCCGGACGAGGTCTATGAGCGCATCGAAGCGCACCTCGATGCCTGATCCGCTCACGCTGCTCGGTTTCGCACGCCGAAAGGGTGTCGTCCATTTCGGAAGCGATGCCGTGCTCTCTTTGATCAAAACGAAGAGTGATGTGTGTGTGTTCCTAGCAAGCGACGCCGGTGCGAATCTCACGAAAAAAATGCACGATAAAACCAATACATACCGGGCGACGCTCATCGATGACTACACCAGCGATGCATTGAGTCGCTCGACGGGCAACCCCCATACAAAAGTCTGCGCGATCGCCGATTCTATGTTCACAGACCCTCTGCGACGCATGCAGTAGAAAGAGGTGTTTTCATGGCAAGAAAAAAACGGAATAACCAACGCAGAAACACGCGTAGAAAACAGAATACGTCAAGCCAGCGCCAAGCGCCGCGCAAAAAGCGGCAGAAAATCAAAGAAGGGCCGGTCACCTTCACTCAGGACATGACTGTCGCCGATCTCGCCCAGCAGATCGGCGTGGGTGTCAATGATATCATCAAGAAGGCCATGGCGCTCGGTATCATGGCGACTCAGAATCAGTCCCTCGACAAAGAGACTGTCGAGCTGATCGCCCTTGAGTACGACAAGAACGTGGAAGAGGACAAGACAGTCGACCCTGTCAATTTCGACGTCTTCGAACAGGAGGACGATGAAGCGAACCTCGAGATACGCCCTCCTGTCGTCACAGTCATGGGGCATGTCGACCACGGAAAGACGACGCTTCTCGATACCATCCGTAATGCGAGGGTCGTTGCCGGCGAGGCCGGCGGCATCACCCAGCACATCGGTGCTTATCGCTATATGAGCGAGGCCGGCACCATTACGTTCATCGACACCCCGGGACACGCGGCTTTCACGGAGATGCGTGCGCGCGGCGCCTCCATCACTGATATCGCCGTGCTTGTCATCGCCGCCGACGATGGTGTCATGCCGCAGACCAGGGAAGCGATCGATCACGCCAAGGCCGCCGGATGTCCTATCATCGTCGCATTGAACAAGATGGACATGCCCGGCGCCAACCCTGAAAGGATCAAACAGGAGCTCACGGAGTTCGAACTCCTTCCCGAGGACTGGGGCGGGGACACCATATTTGTCGAGATGTCCGCGCTGAACGGAGAAGGCGTGGATGAGCTTCTCGAGATGCTGCTCCTCACCGCCGAGGTGGAGGAGTTCAAGGCCAACCCGAACCGCGAGGCCTCGGGGACAGTCGTCGAAAGCGAACTTGATAAAGGCAAGGGCCCGGTCGCGACGCTTCTCGTTCGTAACGGAACCCTCAAGACCGGGGATACGCTCGTTGTCGGCGGCACTCATGGCCGCGTGCGGGCGATGACTGATGACTTCGGCCGCCAGGTCAGTAACGCGGCGCCTTCACAGCCGGTAGAGGTCATCGGTCTCAATGACGTACCGGAGGCCGGCGATCCGTTCAAAGTCTTCGATGATGAGAAAGAAGCGCGTCGCATCGCTAAAGAACGTGCTTATCAGATCGTCAAGGAAGACAGGGGCGATAAGGCCCTCTCTCTTGAGGAGATGTTCAAGAGCATGGGGGAAAAGGACCGTAAGGAACTGCGCGTCATCATAAAAGGTGATACGCACGGATCTATCGGGGCGCTTCGATCTTCGCTTCAGAATATTGAAGTCGAAGGCGCTGACATCGATGTGATCCGTGCCAGCGTAGGTACGATCACGGAGACAGATGTCACCCTCGCTGTCGCATCGAGCGCGGTCATTCTCGGTTTCAATGTCCGCCCGTCCGCCTCAGTGCGGGATGTCGCGCGAGAGAAAGGTGTCGACATCCGGCTCTACACAGTCATATACAAGGCTCTTGAAGATATCGAGAACGCCCTCAGGGGACTGCTTGACCCCGAGTACGAGGAAGTCGTCATCGGTCAGGCGGAAGTCAGAGAGACCTTCAAGATCTCCAAGCTCGGCACTGTCGCGGGATGCTACGTGACGGACGGCACCATCAAGCGCGACTCCAATGTCCGGGTCCTTAGGGACGGCGTCGTCGTCTATGAAGGCTCCCTCGCAAGCCTCAAGCGCTTCAAGGACGATGCCAAGGAGGTCAGCCAGGGGTATGAATGCGGCATCATGGTCGACAATTTCAACGATATCAAGATCGGTGATACAATAGAAGCATCCGTGATGAGGGAGGTTAAAATCTAATGGCGAACATCAAACGTCTGGAATCCGATCTCCACCACGCACTTACCGAGATCCTCCGGGAAGAGATGAAAGACCCCGACATCGGGTTCATCACTATCTCCGATGTCGATCTGACGAACGACCTTTCCTATCTTACCATCCACTACACCGTCTTTGAGGATGCCGGCACCAAGCGGGAGACCGCTCAGAAAGCGCTCGAGCGTTCGCATTCCTTCATCCGGACTGCGCTCGCGCAGCGCGTCGACATCCGCAAGATGCCCCAGCTCAGATTCCGTTATGATGAGTCCCTCGAACGTTCCGAACGCATCAGGGAGGGCCTCAAAAAAGTCATGAACGACGAATAAAAGCGATGACCATCGCTTTTATTCTTTTAAGAAGAAGGCGATACCATGCTCAAGGAGAAACTGAAACAAGTCCCTAAAAAACCGGGGTCCTATCAGATGAAGGACCACCGCGGCAAGGTCATCTACGTCGGCAAGGCGAAGAGCCTCAGAAACCGTCTTTTGAGCTATTTCACAGGCTCCCACGACTACAAGACGACGAAGATGCTCTCGCATGTCGATGATTTCGATTATATCGTCACGCATACGGAACTTGAAGCGCTCATCCTCGAACTCGACCTGATCAAGAAACATCAGCCGCGCTACAATGTGCTCCTCACCGATGACAAGTCCTACCCCTATATAGAGATGACAAACGAGAAACACCCCAAGCTCATCGTCACCCGGCGGGTCAAGAAGAAGAACCGCCACCGCTTGTTCGGACCCTATCCGAATGTAAAAGCCGCACGTGATACCTTGCGGCTCCTCAACAAGCTCTATCCGCTCAGGAAGTGCCAGAGGCTTCCCGATGAGCCCTGTCTCTACTATCATCTCGGCCAGTGCCTCGGCCCTTGCATAAAACACGTCGAACAGACAACCTACCGTGAGATCGAGAAGAAGATCCGACGGTTTCTCAAAGGGCACACCAAGCCCGTCATCGATGACCTTGAAGAGAAGATGCACGCCGCGAGCGACAATCTCGAGTTTGAACGCGCCCAGGAATACAAGGAGACCATCGATGCCATCAAGACGACCACGCAGACGAAACAGGCCGTGCATTTCAATGATTCAGTGAGCCGGGATATCATCGGCATCGCCACCGACGCATCCTACGTCGCGCTCTCCCTCGTCTTTGTGCGGCACGGCCGCATTACAGCGAAGGACGACCGCATCATGGCTTATCACGGCGATCCCATCGATGCAGTGAGGGATTATCTAGGCCAGTTCTATACGACCTATCCGATTCCTCGCGAGATTTTCATAAACGCCGGCGAGTCAATCAAAGAGCTGCAGTCCTTGTTCGAGGCTGATATCAAGACACCCAGCCGGGGTGTGAAGAAGAAACTCCTCGACCTCGCTGTCGTCAACGCCGGGGAGACACTGAAGAACGAGCGCCAAAAGGCCGAACAAGCCGAGAAGAAGACATTCGGCGTTCTCGAGGAGCTCGCCGAGACGCTCGAGATCGACGTGCCGTATCGCATCGAGGCCTTTGACAACGCGCATCTTTTCGGTTCGAACGCGGTGAGCGCCGTCGTGGTGTTCGAGAACGGCCGACCGAGCAAGCACGAGTATCGTAAGTTCAAGCTCGAAGGGGAAAGCGACGTAGAACAGATGAAAGAGGTCATCTATCGCCGCTACCGCCGGCTGCTTTTAGAGGACGCCGCCCTTCCGGACCTTGTCCTCGTCGACGGCGGCATCCAGCAGATGAACGCTGCGAGAAAAGTGCTGGATGCGCTTGAGGTCAGTGTTCCGCTCGCCGGGCTTGTCAAAGGCGAGGACCATCGGACATCGCATCTGATCGATGAGAATCACGGCATCATCGAGCTCGAGAAGCAGAGCCGCCTCTTCCATTTCCTCACCTCCATCCAGGAGGAGGCTCATCGCTTCGCGACGACGTTCCACCGCAATCTACGTGAAAAAGGCGTCTTCGAAAGCGTCCTCGACGATATCGAGGGCGTCGGACCGGTGAGGAAGAAGAAGCTCCTCAGAACGTTCAGGACTATAGAGAACATCTATGAAGCGCCTGATGAAGAGCTCCGGGAGCTCGGAATTCCCAAGACGACCATCGATGCCATCAAGGCGCATCTGGACAAAACCCTGCAAAGGTGATTGCATGCATTACGGAAGAATCCATACGGTCGATGAGAAAAGCCGCACAATAACATTCACCCATAAGGGCCGGCGACGGCGGTATTATTTTCAACGCGCTATGTATCAGCGTTTCTCTCCCTTCCTGCGTCCGGGGAATTTTATCGCCCTGCTTGCAAAGGCGCCGAGGCGGCGCCGCGGGAGACTCCAATGGCCCATCAAGGATGTCTACCGCATCGAGCAGCCGGGGAGGCGTCCGCGGACCCTCTATTCACAGCGCCGCATGCGATGTGAACTCGCACGCTTTGTCAACAGTCTCGGCGTCAAGCTCTTCCTCGATCTGGAGATGAGCATGCATCCCTATCGCAAGGATGATGATTTCATCCAGGAGATCATCCAGGCGGGATACATCCTCGAGGATGCCACAGGGAAGGTCGTCCAGACCTACAGCCGTTATATAAGACCTACGCGTCATGAGAAGGTCAGCCTCCGCACCAAGAAATTCCTGGGCGTCTCCCAGGACGATGTCGATGAGGGCATCGATTTTTCAGAATTCTACGAACATTTCAAGGAAGTGCTCGCCACCTACCGCCCCGCAGTCATCGTATGGGGCCGCAACGACAGCCTTTCACTGAAAGAGGCCTATGAGATCAATGACGTGCTCTCGCTGGATGATGCGACGCGCTTCGTCGACCTGCTTTCACTGCATAAGAACTATCTCCGCCGGAAAAATGACATAGGTCTTTTCAAGGCCTACAAGGCGTACGGTTACGAAAAGGAGAACCAACTGCATGATGCGCTCGAGGATGCGCGCATGACACGGGCCGTGTTCTATGGTTTCCAAGCGCTTGTAAACGCTAACGAGACGCTGAATATCTAAAACCCCGACGGGAGGGGATTTTGTGAAGGAAAGACTTTCCGAACGCCACAAGAACACTTTCAACCGGGTGCCGGCATCTCAGTTCTATGCACCGATTCCCGTAAATCTTCTCGGAGACTACTGCGACTATGGCGGAGGGACGACGCTCACCTTGAACACTTCGCTCGGCGTCTACGCGGCGGTCAGTGTGAGGGATGATTTCACGACTGTGTTCGATATGTCCCTTTTCGGAAAGGAAGCGTCGGCGACGATCGACATGCGGCATTTGAACATCACCCATGAGAACTCTCTTTATAATGTCTTCGCCGCTTTCCTGAGTAAATGCCAGTACGAGGGGCATACCATGGAGAACGGGCTCAACATAACGTTCATGACCTCCCTCGCCGAGGAGATGAACGTCTTCATCGCGCCCACGCTCTTATCGCTTTTTGCGGAGATTGTGGATGTTTCAAACGACTTCCGGTTGTCCCGGGAAAAGAAGGTGCGCTACAGCCTGCATGCCAGGGACGCCGTCCTGGGGCATAAGACGACTGTCTCCCCGCTTTATGCGGCCTTCTTCGGAACGGAAGGGAGCGTGCTTTCCATCGACACCAAGCGGCTTGAAGGTACGCCGTTTTCTCTTGAAGATATGGACGTGGCGCTCTGGATGTTCGTCGTCAAGCAGCCCGCTTTCGCTGTCGACCCGGAACTCTCTTCGCATATAAGGGCTTTTTCCAAGGCGCTTGATGCCATCCGGGAATATAGGGAGATCGAGGCGCTCTGCGACCTGGATGTGGCGACATTCACAGATTACAAGCGGTTCATATCGTCCCGGAAGGCTTTGATGCACGCCGAGCATGTCGTTTTTGAAAACGACAGGGTCGCACAAGGCATCGAATCGATCAAGGACAGGGAGCCTGTGATCCTCGGAGACCTCATGGACCAGTCCCACCATTCGCAGCACCATCTTCTCGATGCGACGAACAGCTTCCAGGAGACGCTGGTGAAAATGGCTGTCGAGACCGGCGCTCTCGGTGCGAAACGGAGTTTCTTCTCCTCGACGCCGGTCGTTCTCGCTCTATTTGACGAGGCGCTTGATGCGGAGTCTTTCAAATACCGTTTCCATATCCGCATGTCCAAGCATATGGAGGCGTTCCGGATTGTTCCCGACGGTCCGATCCGCCACCTGTGACGCTTTCATCCCACCCCCGTTCGTCGGGGGTTTTTTAATGCGTCCCACACCAGATGTTGATCATGATATGCTTTAATGGAGATAGGTGGTTCGTATGATTATTCACTGGATTAAAGCGAGCAGGCTGCCCGCGCATATGTTCATATTCCCGCCCTTGATCCTCGGGCATGCGCTGTATGCGCATGCCTTCGGAGGACTGGATGCGCTGCAGGTCGTCCTTGTGCATGTTGCGGGGCTTTCGCTGCATTTATTCATCGTGTATGCCAATGATGTCGCTGATTATTGGAGTGATAAACAGAATGACGCCCCCACGGCGTTCACAGGGGGATCGAGGGTGCTGATCGAGGAGCGGCTCACGAGACGCGCGCTTTTCTCAGGCGCGATCGTGATGGCTTTTGTGACGATCGCCCTCGCTTCGCTCCTCTCTTTCCGCATTGGTAGCGCGTGGCCGATCATTTTCGCGGTGTCCGGGATTCTTTTGCTTCAGGCGTATAGTTTCTCCCCCATAAAGCTCTCCTATCGGGGGTTCGGCGAGAGTCTGCAGATGGTCGGGGTCGGCATCGTCTTGCCGCTTTTCGCTTTCTTTTCACAAGGAGGCGTCTTCGCAACACTACCATGGGCGCCCGTTCTTGTCCTTCTGCCGGCGCAGCTTGCGCTGGCTGTCTCTACCGCGCTCCCTGACGCTCCGGCGGATAGAAGGACCGGCAAGCGCACGTCGGTCGTGCTGTTCGGGGTGAGAAGCGCGGGATGGCTGGTGGTGGGCCTGCTGGGTGTCTCCCTCATCGTCTTGAATGTTGTCCTACCTGTGCCCATCACCGTCAATGCGCTCATCATCGCTGTCGTCTTAAGCGTTGTGCTCCTCAGGTCGAGTTCCTTGTTCAGACATCGGCTTGTGACCTTCGTGGGCACTGCCATCGTGGCTGTGACTGTCCAGGTGCTCGCCGCATCCTGGGTTCTCTGGCAGATGCCCGCTTAGTATTCACCATCAACATAAGACACCCCCTTCGCAATGGAAGGGGGTGTCTTTTTAGCGTATGCAGGTGTTCAGACGGTGACGATGACCGGGAGAATCATGGGGTTGCGTTCTGTCTTGTTGTAGATGTAGCGGTTGAGAATCCGGATGATTTCCTTTTTCAGCGAGTGGATGTGGAGTTTGTTCTCCTTCTTGAGCAGATTGTCGACATGCTGGTCGACCATATGACTGATCTCCTTGGTGAGGGCGGTGTGGTCCTTCATGTAGACGAAGCCCCTGGAGACGATGACGCTCTTGCCGATCGTCCGGTTCTTCTCCTCGTCGATGGTGACGATCGCCGATAGAAGGCCGTCCTCGCTCAGAATCTTTCTGTCCTTCAGGACGATGTTGCCGATGTCGCCGATGCCCTTGCCGTCTATGAAGACGCTCGAGGCCTCTACATTGCCTGCGATGCGGGCCTTGTTGTTGCTGATGGCGAGGACATCGCCGTTGTCGAGGACGAATTCGTTGCCTTTCTTCACTCCGGTGGATAGCGCGGTCTCCGCATGTTTCTTGAGCATGCGGTGCTCCCCGTGTACAGGCATGAAGAAACAGGGCTTGATGAGCTTGAGCATGAGTTTCAGCTCCTCGGAACCGGCGTGGCCGCTGGTGTGGGTGTCTGTGAGCGGCGAGTGCGTGATGACGTTCGCGCCCTGACGGAAGAGCTGATTGATGGTCTTGTTGATGCTCGGTTGATTGCCGGGGATGGGGCTCGAGGAGAATATGACGGTGTCCCCGGGCTGTATCTTGATCTGCTTGTGTGTGCGGTTGGCGATGCGGGAGAGGGCGGCGAACGGTTCGCCCTGCGACCCTGTGGAGAGGATGGTGATCTCATGGGGCTTGAAATACTTGAGGGCCTTGGCGCTGACGAAGGTGCCGTGGGGCGCCTTGATATAGCCCATCTCCGTGCCCACTTCGATGGTGCGTTCCATGCTGCGGCCGAAGACCGCGATCTTACGGTCGGTGGCGATCGACGCCTCGACGATTTGCTGGACGCGGTGGATATTGGAAGCGAATGTCGCTACGACAGCGCGCCCCTTGATGCGGGAGAAGATGTCCCTGATGTTTTCGCTGATCGTGGTCTCGCTCTTGGTGAAGGTTTCAATCTCGGCATTGGTGGAGTCGCTGAGTAGTAGTTTGACGCCTTCATTGCCGAGCCTCGCCATCTTTGCGTAATCGGCGTCCGGCCCTGTGGGCGTGAAGTCGAAGGTGAAATCGCTGGTATGGACGATCTTGCCTTGCGGGGTACTCACGACGATGCCGTAGGAATCCGGGATGGAGTGGTTGGTACGGAAAAAGCCTACTTTCAGATGCTTGAAGCGGATCCTGTCGTTTTCAAAGAATTCGAGGAGGTTGTAGTGAACCCCCCTGTGTTCCTGCATCTTGTTCTTGATCAGGCCGACGGCGATGCCGCTGGCGTAGATCTTCGGGATCTTGATCTCCCGGAGGAGCCACGGGATGCCTCCGATGTGGTCCTCGTGTCCGTGTGTGATGAAAAGCGCCTTGATTTTGTGCTCGTTCTGCTTTAGATATGTGTAATCGGGGATGACATAGTCTATGCCGAGCAGATGGTCGTCAGGAAACATGATGCCGGCATCAATGATGATGATCTCATTCTGATACTCCACGCAGTACATGTTCTTGCCTACTTCACCAAGACCGCCTAATGCAAACACACCGACTTCGTGTTTTTTCAAAAGGTTTTGCATTATCGAGTCCTCCTATGTTTGTTTCTAATCACCCCATTATAGCTTATTTTTCGCTATAAACCAAAGGATTTGTGTTATAATTTGCATGAAGGTGATGAAAGTGAAAACACGAAAGATTATTTTTTTTGACATTGACGATACCCTCTATGATGCCACTAACAGGATTGTTCCGGCCTCCACGGTAGCGGCGCTGGATGCGCTGTCCTCCAGGGAGGATGTGCTGCTGGCGATCGCTACAGGGCGCGGCCCCTATATGCTGGGTGTGATTGAACCCATAAGGCGGTATTTCGATGTGCTGGTGACGCTCAACGGCCGGTTGATCTATCACGGGGATGCGTGCCTGCACGATGATCCTATGCCCGAGGCGGATGTGAGAGGCATCAAGAGACTCTTTGAACAATCAAACCTGCTGTATGGCATGCTGGGGAAATACAGTCATGGAATCAATGCGATGAACGACTACATCGCTTCCCGTTTTGATGCGAAGAGTCTTCCTCTGCCGGAACTGGACCCGGACCTTCACAAGCGCATGCCAATCTATCAGCTCTGGGCGTTCACTTCTTCGGAACCGTCGATCGATGTCCCGGAAGGTTATAGGGTCGTCCCCTGGTTCGAGGAAGGATTCGATGTGCTCCATGCGAAGAAGAACAAGGAGGACGGCATAGGCCGTGTGCTTCAGGCGTTTGATATCCCGCTCAGTCGGGCCTACGCCTTCGGCGACGGCAACAACGACTGCGAGATGCTCGGTAGGGTGCCGCATTCCGTGGCTATGGGCAATGCCGCTGTAGCGGCCAAGGAACGAGCCTCCCATGTGACAGCGAGGGTCGATGAGGACGGTATCCGTAAAGGCCTTGAACATCTGGGGTTTTTGTAGGAGGATTGCATGTACGTAGAAGTATTGGTGGATCTCCCGCACCAAGCGCTCGACCGCGTCTTTGATTATAAGGTGCCAAAAGCGCTCCGTGCGTATATTTCAAAGGGGCAGCGTGTCGAAGTGCCTTTTCAGACCCGCACGAGAAGCGGTTTCGTGCTCGCCCTCAAGAAAGAGAGCGAAGTAAAGGGTGTCAAGCCGTTGAAGGGCATCCTCGACGACCCCCCCTTTTTCGATGAAGAGCGCCTTGCCCTCTCCGAATCGCTCAGCCATGAACATGTCTACCCCCATGTCGCCTATCTGCATGCGATGCTTCCGCGGGCGCTCTCTGTGCGCTATAAGCGGGTGTTCCGACTCAAGGATGCGTCGCGCCTCGACGAGTCACTCTCTTCCCTGTTCGAAACGGGGAAGGCGGTGCCTGCGGAAAAGCTCTCCGATCATATGCCGCAGGTGAGGCGTGCGGTGAAGGAAGGCGCGCTCGAGGAGTCCGTGCGGCTCTCGCAGGCGGAGCGAGCGAGGATGGTCGAGTTTGTCCGCTTTCTGAGGGAGCCCTCTTCACCACTCGGTCAGAAGCAGAAGGCATTGCTTGAATTGTTGAAGTCGGTCGATGGCCCCATGGAGAAAGCAAGGCTTCTGAAGGAGGTCGGCGCAGCACGCGCAAGCTTGAATCGTCTTGAAGAGAGAGGATTGATTGAAATCTTCTCGAGGGAGACCTACCGGGAACAGCGCATGCTCTATGCACTCGAGGACAAGGATGTAACCCTCAATGACGAACAGCGCGAAGCGTATCTTGCGGTTGAGCGTACATTGGGGACACATGGCGCATTCTTGCTGCATGGTGTCGCTTCAAGCGGCAAGACGGAGATCTATATAAAATTGAGTGAAGCGGCGCTTCAAAGAGGCGAGACCGCTCTGGTGCTCCTTCCTGAGATCTCTCTCACTCCGAAGATCACCGCCCGCTTCAAAGCCCGTTTCCCCAATCGTGTGGCTGTCTATCACAGCGGGTTGAGCGCCGGCGAACAATATGATGAATGGCGGAAGATATTCCGTGGCGAGGCCGACGTCGTCATCGGTGCGAGAAGCGCTGTCTTCGCACCGTTAAGGGACATCGGATTCATCGCCATCGACGAGGAACAGAGCGATAGTTATATACAGGAGGATGCACCGGCTTATGATGCCAGGGCGGTTGCTCGAAGACGGGCGTCTTATCATGATGCACCCTTGGTCCTCGGCAGCGCGACCCCTTCGATTGTATCCTATTACAAGGCGAGGGAGGGGAAGTACAAGCTTCTGACGCTCAAGCAGCGTGCGTTGAAAAGCGTCTCCCCCCGTATCGATATCGTGGACATGAAGGCCGCGTTTCACTCCGGCAACCGATCCATGTTCTCCGAGACTCTCAGAAAAGGCATTGAATCCCGACTTTCCAACCATGAACAGACGCTCATCCTCATGAACCGCCGGGGGCATGCGCGGTTCGTGCTGTGCCGTCAGTGCGGTCATGTGGAGAAATGCGAGGATTGCGATATCAGTCTGACATTCCACAAGCATACCTCCCGCCTCATGTGCCATCACTGCGGGAAGAAGCGTGCGGTCCCAAAACAGTGTCCTTCCTGCGGCAGCCCGCACATCCGTTATATGGGGGCTGGAAGCGAGAGGGTGGAAGAAGCGCTCCGTGAAACATTTCCTCAAGCGAACATCGTTCGCATGGATAAGGACACCACCGGTAGGAAACAGGCTCATGAGAAGCTGCTGCATCAGTTCGAGAGGGAAGGGGATATCCTCATCGGCACCCAGATGATCGCCAAGGGACTGGATTTCGATAATGTCACGCTCGTAGGCGTGCTTTCCGCGGACATGGCGCTCCATGTGCCGGATTTCTATGCCCAGAGTGAAACGTTCTCGCTTCTCATGCAGATAGCTGGCAGAAGCGGTAGGCGCAGTACGCGCGGAGATGTTGTCATCCAGACCTATCAGAAGGACCATCCAGTCTTTCAAGCAGTCGCCGAGGGTGACTACGAAGCCTTTTATGAGCGCGAGATAGATTTCAGACGCCAGACCAATGTCGAGCCTTTCAAGAATCTCACCCAGCTTCTTGTGCTACACGAACATTCAGCCTATGCGCATCAGCTCGCCCTCAAGGCGCGCCGTTTCCTTCAGAAACGCCTCTACAAGCCTTTAGGGCCTACGCGTCCCACATTCCCCCACCAACACGGCATGCATCGCCAGCAGCTTATTCTCAGACATGATGGTGAAGCGGAGGTTTATAAGGCGCTGAACGAACTGAGCGGGCTTTTCGATATGCGCACATCCAAACTCGTTGTCAATCATTACCCCAGGGTCTTTTGACTGTCGAACGGACCATGATATCAAACGATGTGAACTTGGAGAATTCCAGGAGGTATGAAGATGAAGATTCTATTCGCAGGCACATCCGACTTCAGCGTGCCGTTCCTTGAAGCATTGCACGCCCATTACAATATAAAAGCCGTCCTCACGCTGCCGGACAGGCAGCGCGGCCGGCGACGCAGACCGCGTCCGACTCCGGTGAAAGAGAAGGCCGTCACCCTCGGTCTTGATGTCTGGCAGCCCGAGAAGCTTGATGCGCTCCATGAAACAATCAAGGCGCATGATATCGACCTGCTGATCACAGTCGCCTATGGAAAAAAAGTGCCCAGCCCCATGCTCGAGGCACCGCGCAAGGCGCCGGTCAATGTGCATGCCAGCCTGCTCCCCGCGTTGCGCGGGGCGGCGCCCATCACCCGGGCCGTTGAATACGGATATGAGACAACCGGTGTCTCGATCATGCACATGGTGGACCGCATGGATGCCGGGCCAGTCTATGCAAGTTCCGAAGTCTCTCTCGCTTGTGATGAAACGAAAGGGACATTGAGTGAGAAACTCATCCGCGCCGGAACCGCGCTGCTCGTAGAGACACTGCCGCGGATAGCTTCCGGCGAGATCGAGCCCGAACCGCAAACTGAAGGCGAGGCGACCTATGCCCCCAAGGTTGGGAAGGAAGAGGCAAGGCTCTCCTTCGATATGGCCGCCACAAAGATCCACCGGAAGATCCGTGCTTTCAACCCCTCTCCGGGTGCGTTCACCACGCTCGATGGCAGGAAACTGAAGGTCTTCTCGGCCAGTCCTTTAGAAACGAGGAGCGATGCGACCCCTGGTACAGTGGTCCATGTTGATAAGCATCACGCCGTTGTCAAGGCCAAAGTGGGTGCGCTCAGCCTGAAGCGTGTGCAGCTCGAGTCAAAGAAGGCGATGGACATCACGTCTTTTCTGAATGGTGCCGGAAGGACTCTCTTGAAAGAAGGTATCAGACTTGAGTGATGCCCTGTTCACGTTTTCATTTCTTTTAAAAAGTGCTATAATGAGTAAATAACTGTTGAAGGAGTTTTTCAGATGGAAAAGCGCAGATTGTTCAGTCGAGACGAGATGTTGAGGATGAACATCGAAACATTGAAGGAACGAGGCGTGTCGGTGGATGATATCGCCGGCGTCGCCTATGCACAGCAATCGAAATGGACCGTTGAGGTCTCCCGGCAGGACTGCATCGAATCCGTGGAGAAGATTCTCTCGTTGCGGGATACGTTCCATATTCTCCAGCTCGGTGCTGAAATCGACCGCCTGACAGAGGAGAACCGTATCAGGCAGCCGCTCAGGGAGATACTGCACACTGATCTGGGCCTCTTCGGTATCGATGAACTGTTCGGTCTTGAACTCGCAGGTCTTTTCGGCACCATCGGCAAGACGAATTTCGGTGATATCGATGTCAACAAGCCTGCGATCATCGAGACATTGAACACGCAGGGAAAAGATGACGAAAAGGTCTGCCACACCTTCCTTGACGACATTGTCGGCGCAATCGCGGCCGCCGCTTCGACGCGTGTCGCGCAGATCGCGAACGAGAATGAAGCGAGGAAAGACCCGAGATACAAGGAGATCAAGCTAGACTTCGACCTATAGGATGTGAGCGGTCATGGCGAAAAAGGATAAGGACCTTGAAGATTTTTTCAAAAAGGATAAGGACCCGGACGAACTGAAGGAATACGTCGATCACATCAAGAAAGGTGATGACCCGGTCAAAACAACGCGGTTGGACAAGATCGCCCTGTTTTTCAAGAACATCGCGGACCGCATCAAGATGTATTATTATGGCGACGGCACGAAGTCCAAACGTTCCCCCTCGAACATGAGGCGTCGCGCCCGCATCATCTACCGGAGGCTCAAGAAGAAAGCGACGGAGAAATTCCATTTTGAATCCGGTGTGGACATCCTCGATGACAAGAGTGTTCTGTATCGACGCAACCGCGTCATCAAGAACATCCTCATCGTCACCAACGTCGTCTTCTTGATCTTCACTATCGTCGGATCCCAGGACCCGAATTATATCGTCATATTCGGTTTCGGTGTGTTGATGTTCGCCATCAACACCACCCTGAAGCGCATAATCCGGGAACGTCCGAGGACGCTCCTCAAGCAACAGATGGCGATGTACATCGCGAGCGTCTATGTCCTGCTGGCGTCCATCGGTGTGTACATCAAGCTTGTCGTCGGTGTCGACCCCACGACCGAAGGCGGCGATTCCATCGCCCTTGCCGGGTACGCGCTCGTCTATTTCGCCCTGGTCGTCATCGCGCTCTATCAGGATGCGAAACTGCTCAGGTTCCTCTTCAAATGGGTGCTCGTTTTGATGACCATCGTGCATGTGCTCGTGATGTATCCGCTCTATGAATACGCGGGATCCATCGAGGAGCTCTATAATTTCCTCATCATCGACAATCCGAGCGTCACTATAGACATCCTCCTGCGCACACTTGTGCTGATTGTATTCCATATCGCACTCTTCTCATCGGTCGCCATCGGTGAAATGATGAACAACAAGCGCAAGGAGGAACTTCTCAAGCGCCGCGACATGGAATCCGACTTCAAAGCGGTCGTCGGCGATGTGTTCGATGTGATCAGTGTATTCAACCCCCGTACCGATGAAAGCCAGAAACACTCCGCCTACCGGGTCGCAGAGATGGCATCGCGCCTTGGGGATGTGCTCGGCCTCAGCCCGAATGTGTGCTCTGAGATCTACGACTACTCGAAGATCCACATCGACAAGGTCAAGGACCTCTCCATCGTCGAGTATGAGGACAAGGAAGTGCTCGATGAGAAGGACTATCAAGTCATCAGGGAGAAGACAATCCTCGGTAGCGTCATCATCAAGAGGCTTCAGCTCAACCAAAAGAGCGAGGATATCGTCCGCGCCCACTTCGAGAAGACCGCCGACAAGTCCTTCATCGAACGGATGAAGCGCATCCAGCGCACCCAGGAGGGACAGATCATCCTCCTCGCGGAGATCTACGACATCCTCAGGCAGCCACGTAACTACAAGACCTCTTTGAACCACAAGCGGGCGAAGGAGCTCCTCGAACTCGAGTTCAAGGATTACTTCGAACCCTACATCCTCGACCGCTTCCTCAAATACAGCAACGAATTCGAAAGCTACTATAAACGCTACCAACAAAAACTCGCCTGAGAGGGGTGAGGACATGCTTCCCCTTCCCTACATGGAACCCTTCATCATCCTCGCCGTTGTCATCGGTCTGATTGTCTTCCTCGTCATCAACCGCCGGAACCGCATGCTCAAGCTCTGGCAGGATGTCTCCCGGCATGAACTTCTATTCCATAAACAGCTCTTCGAGACCGCTCACGCCTATGTGGAGCGTTCGGACCTTTTCGAACAGATTGAGAACCACGATACATTGCTCAAGGTGAGCGGATTCGAGGAGGACAATCTCCGCACGCTCACGCTTGAAGAGCGTCAGGCGGTATTCAAGTCATTGCAGATGCTGTATGTGTCGATGGATGAGGAGACCATCCAGTCGGCCCCCGAACTCAAGAAGAAGTTCGAGGACTTACAGAATCTCAGGCTCAAGTACAACTCCAAAGTGCTATACTACAATCATTTCATCCTGGCGTTCCCCATGCGTATACTTTCCAAGCGGATCGGTTTCGAGGAAAAGGAATATTTCGGTTGACAATCGCCGCGAACACCTTGAATCCCTTCCTGAAACCGGATAGTTTCGATACTAATCTTTCTTGTAAAAAAATCTCCCCGGGGCCTTGAAATTTCGCGCAATAAGCGTATAATTAGAATTGAATGGTAAGCGTTTACACCCATTATGAACAAAAGGGTCGAGCCGATGGAGAAAAGAAACTGCGAAGCGGCAAAAACGAATCCGGTTATGACGTTTGCGGCGGCGGTTTTCTATCCGCTGACAAGAGGTAAGCCCAAGGATGATTTTGTCTTCAAAATTGTCCTTTTTATTGTGCCCAAGACTCGAGCAGGGAGATGGTTAGCTTGCACACAGTCGTCATAGGTGTCATCGGTGCCGATGTGCATGCCGTCGGCAACAAGATCATCGAGCATGTGCTAAAAGAACATGGATTCAATGTCGTCAACATCGGCGTGCTCAGCTCACAGGAGGATTTCATAAGCGCCGCGATCGAGACGGATGCGGATGCAATCCTTATATCCTCGCTTTACGGGCACGGCGAGATGGACTGCAAATATATGAAGGAGAACTGCGTCGAGGCCGGACTTTCACATGTCAAGCTTTACGTCGGAGGGAACATCGTCGTCGGTAAGCAGGATTTCAAGGATGTCGAACAGAGATTCAAGAAGATGGGCTTCGACCGCGTCTATCCTCCGGGGTCCGATATAGAAGAGGCGGCCAGACAGCTGAAGGAGGACTTAGAGCAATGAGTGTACACCTCCTTGTCGATTTCGGTTCGACCTATACCAAGCTGACCGCTGTTGATATGAAGAAAGAAAGGATCGTCGGGACTTCCCGGGCGATGACGACGGTCAAAACCGATGTGCTCGAAGGTTTCAACCAGGCACTTGAGAAGCTTGAGAAAGCACATCCCAGGATGGGCGAGATCACGACTGTCTCCGCTTGTTCGAGTGCGGCCGGAGGCCTCAAGATGGCTGCCATCGGGCTCGTCGAGGAGCTCACCGCCGAGGCGGCCAAGCGCGCATGTCTCGGCGCCGGTGCGCTCGTCGAGCATGTATTCAGCCATCATCTGGGCAAGAAGGAGATCAAGCAGCTGAAGCAGGCTGATATCGACATCATACTCCTCGCCGGCGGCACGGACGGCGGCAATCAGGAATGCATCCTGCACAACGCGAGAAAGCTTGCGGAAGCGAAACTGGATGTGCCGATCATCGTCGCCGGCAACAAGGATGCGGCCGATGAGATAGACGCTGTGCTCAGCGAGAAGAACATTGAATACTACATCGTCGACAACGTGATGCCGAAGCTCAAGCAGCTGCAGGTCGAAGCGGCCAAGAAGGTCATTCGTCGCATCTTCATCAACAAGATCATCGAGGGCAAGGGCATCAAGAAAGCTGAAGAGAAGACGGGCGAGATCATCATGCCGACGCCCGAGGCTGTATTGAACGCGGCGGAGCTCTTGTCGAAGGGTCATGAGGACATGGAAGGCTTTGGAGACCTCATCGTCATCGACGTCGGCGGCGCGACCACCGACGTCCACACCATCGGACAGGGGGTCCCCAAACGCGCCGAAGTCATCCTGAAGGGGCTTCAGGAACCCTTCGCCAAGCGCACCGTAGAAGGGGACCTCGGTGTCAGGCACTCCGCGAACGCACTGGTGTCCCTCGTCTCGGAGTACGAGTTTCAGAAATACTACGAGAACGGCGAGGACGAGCGTGCGGACGAAGAGATGATCGAGGATGCGGTGAAGAGACGGCAGGAGGAGGTCGACTACCTGCCCGACAGCGACGAGGAGAAAGCGTTCGACCAGGCGCTTGCGCGCATATGCGCCGATTATTCGATGAGCCGGCATGTCGGCCAGGTCGAAGTGGTCTATACGCCGCTTGGCAATATGTATTATCAGACAGGCAAGGACCTCACGGAGATCGAGTATGTCATCGGCACCGGCGGCGTCCTCATCAACGCCGAGGACCCCAAGGGCATCCTCGAGGAAGTTCAGCACAAGAGCGACAAGAAGCTTGAGCTTCGACCGCGGGATGCGGAGTATCTCATCGATGAACTCTACATCATGGCGGCGATGGGACTGCTCGCCCAGAAGGCGCCGCGACTAGCCTTGAAACTATTGAAACGTCACTTGAAATAGGGGTTTGGCATGGTAAAGAATAAGAAGATTCCTTTAGAGACGTTTTTGGAGACACGCGAAAGAGTGCTCACGCATTGGCATACGGGCTCCGACGAGGCGCTCGATTTCGAGCATGCGGTGGAGCGTTTGAAATCAGTGCCTGAAGAAAAGGATCTGGCCAAGAAGCTCAGGTGGGCGAAAGAAGAAGGGAAGACCCTTACCCAGCCGCGTGCCGGGGTTGCACTGATTGACGACCACATCGAGCTGCTGGACTATCTTTCGAAGGAAGGCGAGGCGGACCTGCTTCCGACCACCATCGATTCCTATACGCGCCAGAACCGATATTCCAACGCCGAGGATGCCATCAAGGAGTCGAAGAAGAAAAAACGTTCGCTGCTCAACGGTTTTCCGGCTGTCAATCATGGCGTCAAGGGATGCATGAAAGTCCAGGACGCCATCGACAAGCCCATCCAGGCACGGCACGGGACACCGGATGGCCGTCTGCTTTCGGAGATCATCCACGCGTCGGGATGGACCTCGAATGAAGGCGGCGGCATATCCTATAACCTCCCATACGCCAAGAGCATTTCCCTCGAGGACACCATCCGCTACTGGCAGTATGTCGACAGGCTCGTCGGCTATTACGCCGAGGCCGGCATCGAGATAAACCGTGAGCCATTCGGCCCCTTGACGGGGACGCTCGTGCCTCCGTCGATCTCTCATACGATCGCCATCATCGAGGCCCTTCTCGCCGCGGAACAGGGCGTCAAGAACATAACCGTCGGCTACGGGCAGTGCGGCAATGTCGTCCAGGACATCGCTGCGCTGGAAACGCTCGAGACCCTCACCAATTATTATCTCAAGCTCTTCGGCCACGAGGACGTCTTCGTCACGACGGTCTTTCATCAATGGATGGGGGGATTCCCCTCGGACGAATCCAAGGCCATGGGCATCATCTCGCTCGCCTCGACTGTCGCGACGCTCGGCAACGCGACGAAGATGATCACGAAGTCCCCTCATGAGTCCGCGGGCATCCCGACGAAGGAAGCCAACGCTGAAGGCCTTAAAGCTTCGAAGATCGTCACCGGACTGCTCGAAGAGCAGACCTTTGCGCATTCCAGACCCCTTGAGCGCGAGAAGGAACTCATCAAGAAAGAAGTCAACGCCCTGCTTTATGCGACATTGAATGTCGGCAAGGGCGATTTCGCCCAGGGCGTCATCGAAGCCTTCAAACAGGGAGTGCTCGACATCCCCTTCGCCCCCAGCGAACGCAACATGGGTAAAATCCTCCCAGCCCGGGACGAGGAAGGGCATATACGCATCCTTGAATTCGGCAACCTTCCCTTTGACGACCATATCAAGTCCTATCATGAGCGTGCGCTCAAAAGGCGCGCACGCAAGGAAGGCAGGGACGTTTCCTTCCAGATGACCATCGATGATATCTATGCCGTCTCCAGAGGGAAACTCGTAGGACACACACTTAAGAAGGAGCAAACAACATGAAAATCAGGAAAGCCATAGCGACACCAGGATTCACTGGATTCTATTTTGATGACCAGACCGCTATAAGGGCCGGCGCCCAGACCGACTATTTCACGTATCGCGGCGAGCCGAAGACGGAAGGTTTCAAAGCGATAAGACAAGCGGGCGAGACGTTATCGATCATGCTCGTCCTCGACAATGACATGATCGGCTACGGCGACGCCGTCGCCGTCCAGTATTCCGGAGCCTTCGGCCGCGACGAGCTCTTCAACTCCGAGAAGGAGAAGGCCTTCTTCGATGAACACCTCGCCTCGCGGCTCATAGGCCTCGATGTCAGCCGTTTCAAGGAGAACGCCGAACATTTCGATACGCTTGAGATAGATGGAAGGCCGCTCCACACCGCCATGCGCTACGGCATCACGCAGGCGCTTTTAGAGGCGAGCGCGAAAGCCAACGGCATGACGATGAGCGAGCTCATTCGCAAGGAGTACGATATCAAGGACGACAGCTACCACATGATCCCCATGTTCGCCCAGACGGGTGACGACCGCTATAACAACGTCGACAAGATGATCATGAAGGAGATCGACGTCCTGCCGCACGCTCTGATCAATAGTGTCAAGGATAAACTCGGCCCCCGGGGTGAACTCCTCGAGGAGTATGTCAAGTGGCTGCGCCACAGGATTTTCGATAAACGTCTGAATGAAGCGTATCATCCCATATTCCACATCGATGTGTACGGCACGGTGGGGATGATCTTCGATGACGATATCGGGAAAGTCTATCATTACCTGAAGGGGCTCTCCGATATCGCCTATCCATTCACTCTGCGGATCGAAGGCCCCATCGACAAGGGGAGCCAGGAAGAGACCAGGGCGGCGCTCAAGGCGCTCAAGGACCATATCGACGCCGACGAGGACTGTCATGTGGAGATTGTCGCCGATGAATGGTGCAACACGCTCTTTGATGTCAAGTCCTTCGTCGATGAGGACGCCGCGCACATGGTGCAGGTCAAGACCCCCGACCTCGGCGGCGTCAACAACACAATCGAAGCCCTCCGCTATTGTCTGAAGAAAGGCGTCGGCGCCTACAGCGGCGGCTCATGCAACGAGACGAACATCTCCGCGGAGGTGACCACCTCCATCGCGATGGCCTGCAATGCCAAGCAATGCCTCGCCAAGCCGGGCATGGGCACTGATGAAGGCATCATGATTGTGAAAAACCATATGAAGCGCACGCTTGCGCTCATAGAAAGCGGTGATTAAGATGGCGCGATCAGTCGTGAGTGGAAGCTTAGAATCGAGCGACTGTTTGATTACGCTCACTGAGGCGGGGGAGACGTCCGTGCAGGTGGACACCATCGTGCACGAGGCGTTCCAGCGTCACTTGGAGTCATTGATCAGGGAAACCTTGAAACAAAGCGGCGTCAAGAACATCAAGGTCCATTGCCAGGACCAGGGCGCTCTTGATTACACCATCAAGGCGCGTCTTGAAGCCGCGCTTGCACGTTATGAGGAGAATGATGATGGCTAGGTCGTATCTTTTCATCCCCGCCAATGTCCCCCGCATGCTTCAAAACGCCGATGTCTTTGAAGCCGACGCGCTGATCTTCGACCTCGAAGATGCAGTCTCATCCCATGAAAAAGATGAAGCGCGCGCATTGCTCGCGCGCTTTTTAGACGAACACCGTCCAGAAGGGGTCGAGCTCTATGTGCGTGTGAACAGCGACGATGACCTTGAAAAGGATTTGCGCACTATAGCGCCATATGATGTGAACATCGTGCTCCCCAAGGCCAGAAGCGCCGCTATCGGGAATCTCACCACCTTGTTCAAGCGCTTGAAAAGACGTTTCAGGGTGCTTGCGCTCATCGAGACTCCGAAAGCCTTCTTCGAACTCGATGTGATTGCCGAAGATAAGATGGTCGACGGCCTCATCCTCGGCGCCGTGGATTTGCTCAATGAAACAGGCGGTACCTTCAGTGAAGACGGCGACGCGCTCCTCTTCCCCAGGAACAAGCTCCACTATGCCGCTAGGGCGGCGGATATACGGTCGATCGACACCCCCTGGCCGAGAGTGAAGGAAGGCCTCGAGCATGATATCAAGAGGACGGCCGCGCTCGGCTTTGACGGAAAATGCGCCATCCACCCCAATCAAGTGCCATCGATCAACGAAGCGATGTCGCCTTCCCCTGACGCGCTTTATAAAGCGCTCCGCATCATCAAGAAATATGAGAGTGAACAGACCACGCGGTTCTCGCTCGATGGCGAGATGGTGGACAAGCCCGTCATCGAAAAAGCGAGGAAGCTTCTCGATAAAGCGAAACGTTACGGCATGGAGGTGGGGGAGGATGGTTGAGAAGGACCTCGAGAGACTCCTAGACGCCCTTCCGCTTGAAGACGGCATGCGCATCTCCTTCCATCATCATCTGCGCAACGGTGATGATGTGTTGAATCCGGTCCTCAAGGCCATCATGGACCGCGGATACAAGCATCTGCATCTCAAGGCGTCGGCCCTCTTTCCGGTGCACAAGCAGGTCGTAAAAGCGCTGAAGAGCGGATGCGTCACCGATATCACGACCAATTATGTGAGCGGCCCTGTCGCCGATCATCTTTCAAAAGAAGGGCTCGAAGGCAGCCTCACCATGCAGACGCACGGCGGCCGCGCCCGCAGCATCATCGAGGGCGGGAGTCCCATCGACATCGCCTTTATCGCCGCGCCCGCCGTCGATGAATCGTATAATGCGAGCGGCGTCGAAGGGAAGAACCCCTGCGGAAGCCTCGGATATGCCATCGAGGATGCACAGCACGCGGCGGTGAAAGTGCTCGTGACCGACACCCTGACCACAATAGAACATGTGCAGATCGAAGGCCGGCATATCGACCATGTCCTCAAGGTCGATTCGATCGGTGATACTTCCGGTATCGAAAGCGGCACCCTCGCCATAAGCAGCGACCCGATCAAACTGAAGATCGCCCGGGAGGCGATGCGCCTTCTCAAGGCGCTCGATGCAATACAGGAGGGCGTCTCTTTCCAAAGCGGCGCCGGCGGCGTCTCCCTCGCCGTGACGGCGATGTTCAACGATTATCTCAAGACGCACGGTCTGAAAGCGTCGTTCTATTCCGGCGGCATCACCGCGGGACATGTCGAGGCGCTTGAAGAAGGTCTCGTCGGCAGACTCTACGATGTGCAGTGCTTCGATAAACGGGCGATTGCGAGCTTGAAACAGAACGAAGCGCACATCCCCATCAGTGCGAGCGACTACGCCAATCCCAGTAACGCCTCACGCGTCATAGGCGACCTCGACATCGTGCTTCTCGGGGCGAGCGAGGTAGACCTGGATTTCAACGTCAATGTGACGAGCGATTCGTACTTGAATCTCATCGGCGGCAGCGGCGGTCATTCCGACACCGCCGAGGACAGCCGTCTTACGATTGTCGTCGCACCGCTCATCAAGGCACGCACGCCTTTGATCCAGGACCGCGTGCAGACCATCACGACGCCCGGCGCGCATGTGGACTGCGTCGTGAGCGAACGGGGCATCGCTGTCAATCCCGCCCGGAGGGATCTGATTCGCTCACTCGAGAAGACGTCTTTACCGATCATGAGCATCGAAGAGATGCAGGCGCTCGCGCATCATTACACGAAACGACCGGCTGCCGTAAAGAAAGGTGACGTCATAGGCATTGTCGAGAGCCGTTCAGGCGGACGGCTGGATACGATCCATAAAAAGGTGGTTTGAAGCATGGATATCAAGGATGTTGTACTGGAGGAGGAAAAGCAGGAGATACGGAGGTTTCTGAAAAGATTCCATCTTACGTATGAAGACGATATCGACATCACGCTCGCGCTGTACGAGGATGATGCGCTTATCGCGACGGCCTCCTCGGCTGCGAATATCATCAAGAGCGTCGCCGTTCATCCCGCCTATCAGGGCAGGGGATATCTCAATCCGCTGATGAGTGCGCTCATCAAGCGGCTGCACGAAAAGGGCGTACGGCACCTTTTCGTCTACACGCTCCCCGAGCATGTCGACCTGTTCAAGCATCTCGGGTTCACCTCGATTGTCGAGTCGATGAACATGTCCTTCCTCGAACGCGGCGGAGACATTCGCGCGACGCTCGTCTCGATGCGTGATGAATACGGAGTGAGCCGGCGTGCGAAGGGCAGTGTCGTGATCAACGCGAACCCCTTGACCAAGGGGCACCTTCATCTGATCGACACCGCGCTCGAGGATTGCGGCGAACTTCTGGTCTTCGTCGTCAGCGAGGACCGTTCGTTCTTCCCCTTTGAAGAGCGTTTCGCGATCATCGAAAAGGCGCTTGCCGACAGGGAGGGTGTCACCGTGCTTCCGAGCGGGGACTATCTCATCTCTTTCGCGACATTCCCCAAGTATTTCTCCAAACAAGAGAAGAACATTCAAAAGGACCACGCCGTCATCGATGTGCTGACATTCAAACAGCACTACATGGATATCTTCAATATCAACGTACGTTATGTGGGGGAGGAGCCCTACAGTCCCATGACGAAGACGTATAACGCCACCATGAAGCATTATCTCGGTTCTAAGCTTAGAATCATCGAGCGCAAGACGCTTGAAGCGACACCCATAAGCGCCTCGACTGTCCGGAAACTGCTCAAGAAGAACGGTGTCGAGGCTGTCAGGAAATATGTGCCCGAGGCGACGTATCGTTATCTGAAGAGCGAGAGCGGCCGGCGGGCGGTCGAGGCCCTCAAGTCACATGACGCACGCCACTGAGATGCTCGCCGCCCGAAGCGAGAGAGCGGCCCGCTTCGAATCGTATTCCTCCCTCCCTGTCCTTCTCTTGAAGGCGAATATGCCGGGAGAGGCGAAGAACGATGCCTTGAGCAGCTTCCTTCTCAACCTCTTTTCCGGATACATCACGCAGCTTCTTCCCATCAAGCATTCCTCCTTCCACGCCTCGGCCGATGGTGATTACATACTCTATGCCGTAAACGGCGACCCGGGCGATATGAAGCGTATCGCTGTCTTTTTGGAGACCCACCATGCCCTCGGTGCCTATGTGGATATCGACTGTTTCGCCTCCGGAAGGATCACAAGATCCACGCTGGGCTTCTCACCGCGCCGGTGCTGGGTCTGTCATGACGATGCGCGCGTATGTGCCCGCACCGGCCGTCACAGGTTGGCGCAGCTGCTTGAGAAAAGACGCGGCGACATTGAACGCTACACAAGCAGCGCCCTTGCACGGGAAGCGGTGCAGGCGCTTCGCAAGGAGGTGTTCATGTATCCCTCGTTCGCGCTTGTGAGCCCGAAGGACACAGGGCGCCATGCGGATATGAACCTTTCCCATTTCCTGAGTGCGTTCGAGGTGCTTGCGCCGTTCTTCAGCGCCTATGCCGACGCCTCCCTGCATGTATTGAGGAAAATAGGCCGCCGTGGGGAGGCGGCGCTTCAGAGGGATGTCGCCGTGAATACGCACAAGGGAGCGAATTATATTTTCGGTCTGATGCTCCCCTTTTACAAGCGGGCCCTTCTAAGGGGGCATGCGTTCAATGATATGCTCGAAGCCATCATGCAGACGGCGCGCGGCTATATGCGGAGTGATTTTGATACATCCGGCGAGCCTTCTACGCGCGGCGAGCGGCTTTACAGGAAAGAAGGCGTGAAAGGCATCAGGGGCGAGGCCGCAGAAGGATTCCCCAGCATCTTTTCCTGGTATCCCCATCGCGCGTCGAAACTAAAGAAGCTCGTGGCGATCGCGGCGCGCGCCGAAGATACGACCCTTCATGGCAGGTCCTATTCCCTGCAAGCGATCAGGCGTTCACTGCGCGAAGCGGAGGAGGACTCCGGCACGCTCGATGCGGTGCAAGCGGACCTGAAGCGACAGGGCGTATCCCCCGGAGGGGCCGCGGATTTGCTTGCGGTGACATTCTTTCTGGAATCCACAGACCATCTTTTCAAAGGAGGTCGCCCATGAACAAGGGGAAGGGTCTTTTCGCTGAAGGGCTCTCTTTCTATAAGGTCGTCGCTGTATTCCTCGTCGGGTCGCTTGTCGGCACGGTCTATGAGGAAGTGCTCCATCTCGTGCGGGAAGGGTACTACGAGAACCGTAGCGGTGTCCTGTATGGTCCGTTCAATCCGCTCTATGGGGCGGGCTATGTCCTCATGCTCTATGCGCTCAAACCTTTCAGGAGATGGTATGTCGCGTTGCTTGCAGGGGCGCTTCTCGGGGGTGCGTTCGAGTACGCCGCCAATCTTGGCCAGGAGTTCTTCACCGGTCGTGTCTCCTGGGATTATGAAGGGCGGCTTCTGAATATCAACGGGCGGACGACGGTTCCCTACAGTCTTTTCTGGGGGGTGTTGGCGCTCTTCATGGTGCGCGGCGTCTATCCGCCGCTTTCTGACATCATTGAGCGCATTCCGCCGAGAATCGGCGCTCTCTTGATCGGGGGGCTGGGCGTGTTCATCCTGTTGAACATGTTCCTCTCCTATACCGCCTTGATCCGGCAGAATCTGCGAGAAGAAGGGGTGGATCCCCTCACACCGTACGGGGAGTTCCTCGATGAACATTACACGAGGGACCGCTTGAAGGAAGCGTTCCCCGACATGGTGGTTCCGGAGGAGAGCCCATGAGAATACTGTTTGTCATCGATCAGTTCGCCCGTTCGCGCAATGGCACGACAATGACTGCGCGGCGTTCCGCTAAAGCGCTTCGAGAGATGGGCCATACGGTGGAGGTCCTCACCGGCATGGGGGATGAGGAACAAGGCGTCTACGAGATGGGCATCAAGCGATACCCTGTCCTTTTTCGGCTGACAGGTGCGCAGGGGATGTATCTGGCGAAAAACGATGAGAATCTGCTTGAAGAGGCGATTGCGAGCGCGGACCTGGTGCATTGCTTCCTCCCTTTTTCGCTCGAGCGGAAGGCCAGGCGCATCGCGGAGGCGATGGGGGTGGCGACGACTGCGGCGTTTCATCTGCAGCCCGAGAACATCACCTCGACGCTTCTCCTCGCGCGGCTCTCGCCGCTCAATGAGATTCTATATGCCTGTTTCCGCAGATTCTATAACCGTTTTGAGTATGTGCACTGTCCGAGCAGGATGATCGAGAAGCAGCTCATGCATCGCCGTTATACGGCGCATACCCGCGTCATCAGCAACGGTGTGGGTGAAAGGTTCCGGCCGATGGATGTCGAGAGACCCCCGCGTCATAAGGGGAAGCATATCATCCTCATGGTAGGACGCCTCTCGAGGGAGAAAAGGCAGGATGTGTTGATCGACGCCATCGCCCAATCGCCCCTCGAGGCGGATATCCAACTGATACTAGCGGGGTCGGGCCCTTGGGAAAAGAGACTCAGGAAGAAAGCCCGGAAGCTCACGAACCCCGTGGAATTCGCTTTCTTCGAACAGAGTGACCTCATCGACGTGATGAACTACGCCGACCTCTATGTGCATGCCTCCGATGTGGAGATCGAGGCGATCGCCTGCATCGAAGCGTTCGCATGCGGGCTCGTCCCCATCATTTCCGACAGTCCCAAAAGCGCGACGAACCAGTTCGCCATCGACGCCGTCAACCGCTTCAAGGCCGGTGATCCCGCCGACCTTGAAAGGAAGATGCGAAGGCTTCTGAAGGATGAAGCGCTGAGAGAGGAACTCTCGAAGCGCTATATCGAATACAGCGCGCATTTCAGGCTCGATAAGAGCATGCGCGCACTTGAAGCGTTCTTTCAAAGCGCCTATCGCGCCCATGAAAAAAGCGCCGCGTGAATGCGGCGCTTATCCGTGATAGATGCCCTGATAGGTGTCCTTTTTTCTCAGCAGCTTGTCGATTTCGTTCATCACCACGAATTTCTTCGCCGTCCAGGCGGGAGCGATCAGTGTCTCTTTCGGTGCATCCCCCGTCAGGCGGTGCAGGACGACGTCCGGGTTTAGTCTTTCGATCTGTTTGACGGTGATGTCGACATATTCCGCTCGTGTGAGAAGCTTGAAGATGCCTTCTTGGTACATATCTTCAAGCGGTGTGTGTTTCATGACATGGAGCATGTGGATCTTGAGGCCCTGGATGTCGAGGGAGTTGAGGTGCTCTATGGTCCTGAGCATGTCGTCCTCATTCTCGAAGGGCAGGCCGTTGATGATGTGGACGACGACGTCGATGCCCCTTTTCCTGAGCTTCCCGACAGCGTCATCGAAGCATTTCAAATCATGCCCGCGATTGATGAGGGCGGCCGTGCGGGGATTCACCGTCTGAAGACCGAGTTCAAGCTGGATATAGGTGCGGTCATTGAGTTCGTCGAGCAGGTCGATCTTCTCTTCGGAAAGGGCGTCGCAACGGGTGGCGACGCTCAGTCCGACGATGTTCTCATCGAGCGTCAGCGCTTCTTCGAAGAGCTTCCGCAATGCGCCGACAGGCTTGTAGGTATTGGTATTGGCTTGAAAGTAGGGCATGGTGTAGGCGTCGGGCCATTTCTTCAGGAGTTTCTTTTTGACTGTCTCATACTGTTTTTCAAGCGGCAGGCGGTAGTCGGCGTTGAAGTCGCCGCTCCCCGAAGGGGAGCAGTAGATACAGCCGCCTTCGCCCTTCGTGCCGTCCTTGTTCGGGCAGGTGAACCCACCGTTCAGCGGGACCTTGAACACTTTCTTCCCGAAACGATTCTTCATGGTGTCGCTGAGCGTCCGATAACGCTTTTCGCGATGCGTGAACATGGCTCTCATCCTTTCCTCCCTAATTTTAACATAATTTTTAGCGGGGAAGGGGTGAATGTGTTACAATAACCATGACATTTCAAATGAGGGATGCGCATGTTCGACAGGTTCAGAGATTCGATTGTCGCGCCGGGCAATCTCATACAATACCGGAAAGACAGCCTGTTCTATGTCTTTCTCTATATACTTTTTTTCGCTGCGCTTTTCGCGCTTCCGGCATTCGCCGATGTCGTCACCTACGACGGTCTGTCCTTTTCACAGCAGCGGGAGATCCGTGAAGCCTACACACCGCCCGAAGAGGACTGCGATATCGTCAACGCCAGACTGTTCTGCGCCGCGCCGACGCGTGATGCGCTGTTCACCCACGGAGGTGTCCAGTTCTCCGTCGATTCCCATGATACACTCGACACGGAAGCTTACGGAGGGTACACGGCGCATGTGGTCATTCACGATGAAGCGGTCCATTTCTTCGTCCCGACGGCGTTCGGGGACCCTGTCCATGCGGTGGATATAGAGGAACTGGAAGACTCCATGCATGATGTGACGTTGAATCCCGAGACCGAGGAGGAGGAAGAGGCGCTTTTCAGCGCGCTCTTTGGAAGCATCGACAGCATGCTCGTCGATTACCGTCTGCTTTGGGGTGCCCCTCAGATCATCGGGTCGTTCTTCTCGGGGGTTGTCATATTCCTCATCTTTGTGCTCCTCAACAGCTATCTGATCGGTTTCCGGATTCCGGGGGTGCCGTTCAGGCAGATGTTCACGATGATCACCTACGCGTCGACGCTTTTGTTCGCGGTGCTGATCTTCAATCAGTTCTACGACATCATGCAGTTCTCCATCATCCTGTTTCTGGTGCTGCTCTTCATCGCGTTCCGCCAGACCAGCAAGCTCGGTTATGAACTTTTGAAGAAGACCCGCAAGTGACCTTGTCACGTTGCGAGAAATGTGCTAATATGTCTTTACAACTGCCTGGATGCGGAAGCAGTAGCCTGCACGGCCGTTTCAAAGAGACCCGGTGGTCGCTGTGAACCGGGAACGCCACGGGTGAACTCGTCCGCCTAGCAGCCGGGAGGAAATGCCCGGCCGTGCCCCGCGTTAAGGGAGAGAGTGGATAAAAAGGTGGTACCGCGGCCCTGTTCGCCCTTTGCGAATAGGGTGTTTTTTATTCAGAAGGAGTGAGACGATGTACAATCACAAGGAGATTGAAGAAAAGTGGCAGGAGCGCTGGTTCGCGACTGATGCGTTCAAAGCGGAGGATTTCGGCGAGAAGCCGAAATACTATTCCCTTGTCGAGTTTCCCTATCCCTCGGGCACCGGCATGCACGTGGGGCACATACGTGCCTACACGAGCCTGGAGGTTGTCTCCAGGAAACGTCGTATGGAGGGTTATAACGTCCTCTTCCCCATCGGCTTCGATGCGTTCGGGCTGCCGACGGAGAACTATGCGATGGAGAAAGGCGTCCATCCCAGGAAGATCACCGACGAGAACATCAGTATCTTCACCGGACAGCTCAAGCGGATGGGATACAGTTTCGATTTCTCCCGCCTCGTCGATACGACGGACCCTGACTATTACAAGTGGACGCAGTGGATCTTTCTGCAGCTTTTCAAGCATGACCTCGCCTATAGGAGCACGACGAATGTGAACTTCTGTCCTTCCTGCAAGGTCGTCCTCTCGAACGAGGAATCCCAGGGCGGTGAATGCGACCGCTGCGGCAGCACGGTCGTCCAGAAGGAGAAGGACGTCTGGTTCCTGCGCATCACCAGATACGCCGAGAGACTCCTCGAAGGCCTTGAATCGCTCGAGACCCTGCCGCGCATCAAGCGCGAACAGCGCAACTGGATCGGCAAGAGCGAAGGGGCGCACATCTATTTCCCCATCGCGGATTCGGACGAACAGCTCAAGGTGTTCACCACACGGCCCGACACCCTGTTCGGGGCGACCTTCATGGTCATCGCCCCCGAGCACCCGATCCTCAGCAGGGAGTCGGAGAAGATCGAGAACAAGGCGGCCATCGAAAGTTATCAGCGAAAAGCGAAGGAGAAGACGGAGTTCGAACGCAAGGAGCTCTCGAAGGACAAAAGCGGCGTCAAGGTGGAAGGTCTCGAAGCCGTGCATCCCTTTACAAAGGATAGGATTCCTGTGTTCGTGGCGGATTATGTCATGATGGACTACGGCACCGGCGCGATCATGGCAGTCCCCGCACATGATGATAGGGATTACGCCTTCGCCCACGAGCACGACCTCCCCGTCGTGGAGGTCATCAAGGGCGGTGACATCGAGCGGGAGGCGTACACGGACGTCGAGGAAGGCACGCTCGTCAACAGCGATTTCATCAATGGACTGGATGTCGCCGACGCGATCGAGACGATGAACGACCGTCTGGAGGCGGATGGTCTCGGCGAACGCGCCGTCAACTATAAGATGAAGGACTGGGCCTTCAACCGCCAGCGCTACTGGGGCGAGCCCATCCCCATCATCCATTGCCCGCAGTGCGGCATGGTCCCCGTGCCCGAAGACGACCTGCCCGTCAGCCTGCCGGAGGTCGACGAGGTAGCGCCGAGCGAGGACGGCGAGAGTCCTCTCGCCTCGGTGGAGGAATTCGTCCATACGACCTGTCCTTCCTGCGGCGGCCCGGCCGAGCGCGAGACGGACACCATGCCCCAGTGGGCGGGGAGCAGCTGGTATTTCCTCCGCTATATCGACCCCGATAATGACAGGGTGCTCGCGAATTACCCCAAGCTGGAATACTGGCTCAATGTCGATTGGTATAACGGCGGCATGGAGCATGTGACGCGCCACGTCATCTATGCGAGGTTCTGGCATCAGTTCCTCTACGATATCGGTGTGGTGCCGACGAAGGAACCCTTCAGGAAGCGTACCGCGCAAGGGCTCATCCTCGGCCCCGACGGCAACAAGATGAGCAAGTCGAAAGGCAATGTCGTCGACCCCGTCGATGTCATCGAGACCTACGGCGCCGACACGCTGCGCGTCTATATCATGTTCATCGGCGACTATGAACAGTCCACCCCCTGGAGCGAAAGCGGCGTCAAGGGGGCGCGACGGTTCCTCGACAAGGTATGGCGCCTCTATGAGAAGGTCGGTGACGTCGAGGATGACGATGCACTCACCGCCGAACTCCATCGCACCATCGCCGGTGTCGATGAGGACATAGAAGCCGTCAAGTTCAACACTGCGGTCTCGAAGCTCATGACATTCGTCAATGAAGCCTCGAAGCGTGAAGCGATCAGCGTATCCGCCTTCGAGACCCTTCTGAGACTCTTGAACCCGTTCGCGCCGCATATGGCTGAAGAACTCAATGAACGTCTCGGAAACGACTCCCTCGTCTTCGCCCCCTTCCCCGAAGCGGATGAAAAGAAGCTTGAAGCCGAGAAAGTCACAGTCGTCCTGAGCGTCAACGGAAAAGTGCGTGCGAAGACGGAAGTCGCGAAGGACACCGATAAGGAGACACTCGAGCGAATAGCCCTCGACAATGACCGCATACAACGTTTCACCGAAGGAAAGGACATCCAGAAAGTCATTGTCGTTCCCAATAAACTCGTCAATGTCGTCGCTCAATAAGCCCTCAGCCGAGGGCTTATTTTTTAGTGATGCCCTTTTCAGAAGTAGCGGGAGGACTTTTTTGGGATTGCAAGAAAGGGCGCGGCATGATATAATCACATTGTAAAAACGCTTTCATAGCGTTTAAATTTTGTGCACTAATTCTCTAAAGGGAGGCTTTTTTAATGAAAAAATTCGAGTACATGGAGAAGCACGGATACGAGCAACTTGTGTTCTTCCATGACGAGAGCACGGGTCTCAAAGGCATCACGTGCATCCACAACACGACCCTGGGTCCGTCCCTGGGTGGCACGAGGCTCTGGAACTATGATGACGAGGAAGAAGCGACGCTCGATGTGCTTCGTCTCGCCCGCGGCATGACGTACAAGGCCGCATGCGCCGGTCTCAATCTCGGCGGCGGCAAGTCAGTGCTGATCGGCGATCCTGAAAAAGTCAAGTCCGAAGCATATTTCAGGGCGTTCGGACGGTATGTCCAGACACTCGGCGGACGTTATATCACCGCGCCCGATGTCAATACCGATGTGAAGGCGATGAAGTACATCAACATGGAGACCGACCACGTCGTCGCCATTCCGGAAAAAAGCGGCAATCCCTCTCCGGCTACGGCCTGGGGAGCCTTCCACGGCATCCGCGCATCCCTCAAGGAGAAATACGGCGACAATGACATCAGCAAATACTCCTATGCCGTACAGGGCGCCGGACAGACCGGGGACTATCTTATCGGCTATCTGCTCGAGGCGGGCGCCGAGAAGATCTATTTCACCGAGATCAATGAAAAGCATATTGAAAAGATCAATGACAAGTATCCCAGCGTTGAATTCGTCAAGCCTGAAAGCATCTGCGAGCTCGACGTCGATGTCTTCGCCCCCTGTGCGCTGGGCGCTGTCATCAACGACGAGACAGTCGAGTGTCTGAAGGCCCCGATCGTCGCCGGTACTGCCAATAACGTACTCGAAGATGAAGAGAAGCACGGCCAGGCCCTCAAGGACAAAGGCATCCTCTATGCGCCCGATTTCGTCATCAACGCCGGCGGTCTGATCAACGTCTCTCACGAGCTTCATCCGGAAGGCTACAACCGGGAGAAAGCCTTCAACGAGATAGAAAGCATCCACGACAGGATCCTCGATATCTATAAAGTGGCCCGCGATAACGATACGCATACCCAGGAAGCGGCGAAGATCTTCGCCCGCAACCGCATCGAGGAGATCGGCAGGATCCAGTCCAACACCATCAACCGTTGATGAAGCGACTGACTGTAATCAGTGGACACTACGGAGCGGGAAAGACGGAGATCGCCGTAAATCTCGCAATCGATTTCAAGCTCGATGCCCTCATCGACCTTGATGTCGTCAATCCCTATTTCCGCTCCCGTAGTGTCCACGATTTATTGACGCGACACGGTGTCGATCTCATCGAGTCATCGCTGCCGAGATCTTCAGGGAGCGACCTGCCGTATATCAGCGCCGGTAGCAGGCGCCCATTCATCGACACATCGCTCCGCGCTGTCTACGACCTCGCCGGCACAAAGGCCGGGGCGAAACTCATGAGACAGTTCAGCAGTCTGATCGACGCCGAGACGCCCCTTGATTTCTTCGTTGTCATCAACGTATTCCGTCCGGAGACAAGCACCACCGAAAAGATCGTATCACTCATACAGACGCTCGAGGGCGCCGCCCAGCTGAGAGTGAGCGGACTTGTAAACAATTCCAATCTCATGCGTGAAACCGACGCATCAACCATCCAGCAAGGTGAGAGCATCCTGAGGGAGGTCTCTGCCGAAACAGACATCCCCATCGTCTACACGTTCCATCCTGAAAATGTGGATGTGAAGGAGAGCGATTTCTCCGGCACTGTGAGGCCCCTAAGGCGCTACCTTGCCAAAACGTGGTTATAGGAGGCTACTATGGCAAAAGGAAGGATTATCATCGATGAGGACAGATGTAAGGGCTGCGGTCTTTGCATTCATCCGTGTCCGGTCGACATCCTCGACCTCGACCGGAGCAAGACCAACAAAAAAGGCTACACACCGCTCTATGTGACGGATCCGGAACAATGCATCGCCTGCTCGTTCTGCGCGATGATGTGCCCGGATAACGTGATCACCGTGGAGCGGTTCGTGAAGGAGGGGTCAAAGTGAGCAAGGTATTGATGAAAGGCAATGAAGCGATGGCGCTCGCAGCGATCAAAGGTGGTGCCGATGCGTTCTTCGGCTACCCTATCACGCCGCAGAACGAGCTGCCCGAATATCTCTCCCATCACATGCCCGCGAACGACCGTGTCTTCGTGCAGGCCGAGAGCGAAGTCGCGGCCATCAACATGGTCTACGGCGCCGGCGGCGCCGGCGCGAGAGTTCTGACATCCTCTTCTAGTCCGGGCATCGCCCTGAAGCAAGAGGGCATAAGCTATCTCGCCGGGAGCGAGATCCCCTGCGTCATCATCAACGTCATGCGCGGCGGACCGGGGCTCGGCGGCATCCAGCCCAGCCAGTCCGACTACAACCAGATCACGCGCGGCGGCGGCAACGGCGACTACAAGGTGCTTTCCTTCGCCCCCGAAAACCTGCAGGAGGCGGTCGACCTCATCAAGGAGAGCTTTCCGCTCGCCGATCATTACCGCAATCCCGTCATGGTCGCGGTCGATGGGCTGCTCGGACAGATGATGGAGCCGATCACCCTTGAAGAGACTGAGAAGACGCAGGCGGCCGGCAAGAAGGAATGGGCCGCGGACGGTGGTTACGGGGAACGCGGATACCGCAACCGGATCGCGTCGCTCTATCTCGACCCCTATAAGCTAGAAGAGCATAATCTGAAACTCAAGGGCAAATACGATGAAATGCGCGAAAAGGAACAGCGCTACGAGATGATCGAGACAGAGGATGCGGATATCGTTTTTGTCGCTTACGGAACGATGGCGCGTGTCGCGCGCAATGCCGTGCAAATGCTCAGGGAGGAAGGCGTGAAGGTCGGCATGATCCGTCCGATCTCCTTGTTCCCGTTCCCAAAGAAGGCGTTCGAGGCATTGCCGGAGCGCACGCATAGCCTGATCACGCTTGAGATGAGTCTCGGACAGATGCATCAGGACGTACAGATCATCAACAACGGACGTTACAAGCTCGATTTCTTCGGCCGCACCGGCGGCGTCGTCCCCGAGCCCGAAGAGATTGTCGAGCATGTGCGCGCCGCGCTCAAGGAGGATGCATAATGAATACGAAGACTGTCTACAGACCGCAGGCGGGTCTCACCGAAAGGGAATACCACTATTGTCCCGGCTGCACCCACGGCATCATCCACAATCTCGTCGGCGAGGTGCTGAAAGAGAGGGGCCTCATCGAGAGTTCGGTAGGTGTCGCGAGCGTCGGCTGCAGCGTCATGGCCTACGAATACTTCGACTGCGATATGCATCAGGCGGCCCACGGCCGCGCCCCGGCGGTTGCGACCGGTATCAAGCGGGTCCGCCCCGAAAGCACTGTGTTCACCTATCAGGGCGATGGCGACCTCGCATCCATAGGTCTCGCCGAGGCCGTCCACGCTGCGCACCGCGGCGAGAACATCACCATCATCTTCGTCAACAACGCGATCTATGGCATGACCGGCGGCCAGATGGCGCCGACGACGCTGCTCGGCCAGCAGACCACCACCTCTCCGCACGGACGTGAAAAAGCGCAGGCCGGTGAACCCCTCAGAGTCTGCGAGCTGCTTTCCAATGTGCCCGGCGCTACGTATCTCGAACGCGTGAGCGTGCATGACCCCAAGCATGTCAGGAAGGCCAAGAAGGCGCTTCAGAAAGCCTTCGACATCCAGAGTGGGAAACAAGGTTTCACTTTGATCGAATTCATCTCCACCTGCCCGATCAACTGGGGCATGGAGCCGAAGGATTCACTCGACTGGGCGGTCGAGAACATGATCCCCTATTATCCCCTCGGTGTCTACAAAGATATGACGAAGGAGGATGACGATGCTTGAGGAAAAATTGATTGTCGCCGGCTTCGGCGGACAGGGCGTCATGCTGATGGGTCAGATCCTCTCCTATGCGGCGACGCACGAAGATAGGAACACTGTATGGATTCCCTCCTACGGACCCGAGACCAGGGGCGGGACTGCGAACTGCCAGGTGACGATATCCGATGAACGCATCAACTCACCTGTCGTGAGCGAACCGGACTCCCTTGTCGTGATGAATCATCCGTCGCTCGCCAAGTTCGAGAACAAGCTCAAGAGCGGAGGCTCCCTCTTCATCAACAGCAGCCTCGTCGAACAGGACGGCATCCGCGATGATGTCGACCTCTACCCGGTCGATGCGAACAAGATCGCGCTCGACATCGGCAACCTCAAAGTCGCGAACATGGTCATGCTCGGCGCTTACATCGCTGTGACAGACCTCTTCGACAAGGAAGCGATCTTCAAGGTCTTCGACGAGCTTTTCACCGGCAGAAAGGAAGCCCTTGTAGCGCTCAATAGGAAGGCGCTCGAAGCCGGTATGGACGCTGTGAGCGCTTAGGCTGAAAGGAGATGAAGCCGTGCGCATTCTAACAATCAACCCCGGGTCGACGAGCACCAAGATCGCGGTGTTCGACCAGGTGGTGTTCTTCAAGGAACAACGTCCGTATGCGAAGACGACCATCCGTCACGACGGCTCAGAGATGCTGCAGTATGAATCGCTCGTCGATCAGCTGCCGATGCGCAAGCAGCTCATCGAAGCGTTTCTGAAGGATAATGAGATCCCACTCTCCTCCATAGAGGGCTTCATCGGAAGAGGAGGCCTTCTCCGTCCTCTCAAGAGCGGGATATACCGTGTGAACGATGCGATGATCGAGGCGCTCAAAAACAACACGCACGGCGAACACGCATCGAATCTCGGAGGGCTCCTCGCCGAGGCGCTGGCAAGCGAGGTCGGCAAGGATGCCTATATCGCCGACCCTGTCGTCGTCGACGAGATGGACGACGTCGCGAAGTTTTCAGGATTGAACGGCATCACCAGACGCAGTCTCTTCCATGCGCTCAATCAAAAGGCGGTCGCCCGCGATTATAGCGAGAAACGCGGCGTCCCCTATGAAGATCTGCACCTTATCGTCGCGCATCTCGGTGGCGGTATCAGCGTGGGCTATCATAAGCAGGGGCGCGTGGTCGATGTGAACAACGCCCTCGATGGGGATGGTCCGATGAGTCCGGAACGTTCGGGCGGTCTACCTGTCTCGAGCGTCATCGACATGGCGTTCGCCGGCCATACCCAGGAGGAGTTCAAGAAACTGATCCGGAGCTACGGCGGCATGTTCAGCTACTTGAATACAAAGGATGCGGAACAGGTCTCCGATATGATCAGCGAGGGTCGCGTCGAAGCCTCGGAAGTCATCCGGGCCATGGTCTATCAGATCGCCAAGGAGATCGGCGGGCTTTACGCCGTCGCCGCCTCCCAGGTGGACGCGATCATCCTCACCGGCGGCCTGGCCTATAATCAGGACATCATCCAGCCGCTCATAGAGATGATCGACCATCTCGGCGACATCAGCATCTATCCCGGCGAGAACGAACTCGAAGCCCTCGCCTTCAACATGAAGGCTCTCCTCGACGGCGAGGTCGAAGCAAAAGAATACTGAAGCAGGAAGCACCACCCGCGCGTATCATACGCACGGGTGGTTTTTTATGGCGATCTGCAGATTCTGCGGCACGGCGTTCACACCGGATGTGTCATTCGCGAATCTCTTCCGCATGTCCATACTCTGCATTGAATGCAAAGAAGCGTCAGACAAGCGCCTGATGGTCTCCGTCCTGCCGACGAGTCTTAAGGAGGTCGTCACGCTGACCTACGAGGAAGGGATGCATCCCCTCCTTCTCGTGCGGCTGCTTGAAGCATCCAATGATGCGCCGTTTTTCTATTATGACGATGAATCTCCGGAGGTCCTGAAGGTATTCTTTCTGGCCTTCTCGCCCTGTGTGCTCTTCTCCGACCGCGCGCTTACGCTGGATCAGATAGAGATTCTGCTCGAGGCTCTCGATGAATAACATCGTTTTTCACACGTCATTTTTTCATAGTATGTTATAATATAAATACCATTCCACGAAGGAGTTGATAGAATGAACGTCGAAGTACGCGGAAAAGACGGATTTGAAGTGACAGAAGCCATCGAGAACTACGCCAAGGACAAGCTCTTGAAAGTCGAGCGCTATTTCCGGGAAGAACTCGACGCTGTCGTGCTCTGCGCCACCCACAGCGACCATCACCGAGTGGAAATCACCATCCCCACCAAGTACTTCACCATGAGAGCGGAAGTCAAAGAGGAAGACATGTACGCCGGCATCGACCTGGCCATTGATAAACTCGAAAGGCAGATCAGGAAGCACAAGACGAAGATCAACCGCAGTCTGAGGAAACGCGAAGGCGTCAAGGACCTCTTCGATGACGATGTCGACCTCGAGGCCCTCGAAAGGGAGCTCGTCGGACGCCCTGTCAAGCGGAAGAAACACAAGATAGAACAGATGAGCACCGATGAAGCGATCACCGCCATGGAGATGCTAGGACATGATTTCTACATCTATCGCGATGATGAGACGGAGAATATCCATGTGCTTTATCTGAGACATGACGGAGATTACGCCGTCATCGAGACGGAATAGGCCTTCAGGATGCGCGGTGGCGACATCGCGCATTTTTTTGCATGGTGTGCGCCCTGCGCTTTTTATCCACGGCCTTTTGTGATAACATGTGTATGATTACAGACGAGGTGAGAATATGCTGAAAAAATTCTTCGACCCCAGCCGCCGTCAACAAAAACCGCTCCGTAAATTCGCCGAGCGGGTCATGGCGCTTGCCGATGAATATAAGGACATGAGCGATGAAGCGCTCAAGAATCAGACGGAAAAGTTCAAGAAGCGCCTCGCCGAGGGCGAGACGCTTGATGACCTTCAGGAAGAGGTCTATGCGATCGTCCGCGAGGCATCGACGCGCGTCACGGGGATGACCCCCTTCAAAGTCCAGATCATGGGCGCCCGCGTCATCCATGAAACCAACATTGCCGAGATGAAGACCGGTGAAGGTAAGACACTCACCGCCGTGATGCCCGCCTACCTGAACGCGCTCACGGGCCGCGGCGTACACATCGTGACGGTCAATGACTATCTCGCCCGCCGTGAGGCCGAAGGTGAGATCGGGGATATTTTCCGATTCCTCGGTATGAGCGTCGGACTCAATCACCGCGACCTCACCCACGAGGAAAAGAAGGAAGCCTACAAGTCGGATGTGCTCTATTCGACGAACAACGAACTCGGCTTTGATTATCTGCGCGACCACATGGCGATCTATAAGGATCAGATGGTGCAGCGAGAACTGCATTACGCCATCATCGACGAGGTCGACTCCATTCTCATCGACGAGGCGCGGACCCCGCTCATCATCTCTGGCGGTGCGAAGAAGACCGCCAATCTCTATAAGCAGGCGAATGCGTTCGCGAGAAGCCTCGATGAAGATGATTACGAGATCGATATCAAGGCCCGCCACGTGACCCTCACGGATTCAGGCGTCTCCAAGGCCGAACGCTATTTCGGCATCGAGAATCTCTACGACCTCGAGCATGTGACGCTTTTGCACCACATCAACAATGCCATCAAGGCCAACTATACGATGGAAAGCGACGTGGACTATGTCGTCAAGGATGGGCAGGTCGTGCTGGTCGACCAGTTCACCGGGCGCCTCATGCCCGGACGACAGTTCTCCCAGGGACTGCATCAGGCGCTCGAAGCCAAAGAGGGCGTCGAGATCAAGAAGGAATCCAGCACCCTGGCCTCCATCACCTTCCAGAACTTCTTCCGCATGTACGAGAAGCTCTCAGGCATGACAGGCACCGCCAAGACAGAGGAGGAGGAGTTCCGCAACATCTACAACATGCTCGTCATCCAGATTCCGACGAACGAGCCCATGATCCGTCATGACGCCAACGATGTCATCTATCCTTCCATGAAGGCGAAATATAAAGCGCTCGCTGATGAGATCGAAATGCGCAACAAGAAAGGTCAGCCCGTGCTTGTCGGCACGATCTCCGTCGAGAGCAGCGAGCGCCTGAGCAAACTCCTCAAGCGCCGCGGCGTCCAGCACGAGGTGTTGAACGCGAAGAATCACGAACGCGAGGCACAGATCATAGAGAACGCCGGACAGAAGGGCGCCGTGACCATCGCCACCAACATGGCCGGCCGCGGTACAGACATCAAGCTCGGCCCGGGCGTCAAGGAACTCGGCGGTCTCGCCGTGATCGGCACCGAGCGCCATGAGGCGCGCCGCATCGATGATCAGCTCCGCGGAAGAAGCGGACGCCAGGGCGACCCCGGCTATTCGAAATTCTTCCTCTCGGGTGAGGATGACCTTGTCCGTCGTTTCGGCGGCGAACGCTTCCAGAAGCAGCTCGAATCCTTAAGCAAGCGACGTGGCGAAGACGACGACCGGCCGGTCGACTATAAGATATTCTCCCGCTTCATCAAGAAGGCCCAGCGCCAGATTGAAGGCAACAACTACGACCGGCGCAAGACCATCCTTCAATACGACGAGGTGCTCCGCCAGCAGCGCGAGACCATCTACGGCCAGCGGCGCGACATCCTGCTCAACGACGACATCATCGATATGATCAAGCCGCTTGCAAAACGCCATCTCGACCGTCTTGTCTCGGAACACACGGATGAAGAGAAGAAGGATGAAACCGTCGACAGGGACTCGCTCTATGACGCCCTGAACGGTAGGCTCTTCGCCCAGGACAAGGTGGAGAGGGAGAAACTCTCGACCGACCCCGATGAGGCCTATCAGTATCTCGAGCAACTGCTTGAAGCGGATTTCACCGAGAAGGAAGAGCGCTTCGGGCGTGAGAAGTTCAACGATTTCCTCAAGGCCGTTGTGCTCCGCGTGGTCGATACCCACTGGATCCAGCATATCGATCAGATGAGCGACCTCAGACAGAGCATCGGTCTCAGGCAGTACGGTCAGCAGAACCCGCTGCGCGAATATCAGGAGATCGGGTACGAGATGTTCGAGGACATGATCGCGGCCATCGAACGCGATGTGACCCGCTATCTCCTCAAGGCCAAAGTCCGCGACAACACCGAGCGGGTCCAGGTTGCGAAACCGACCAAGACCAGCTCCGGCAAGGAAGAACAGCAGAAGAAAAAACCCGTGCGCCGGAAGAAAGTCGGTCGCAACGAACCCTGCCCCTGTGGCAGCGGCAAGAAGTACAAACACTGCCACGGCGCTTAAGAAGGTGATTCCATGGAACTCTATGAACTCAAGCAGAAACATAGCGCTCTTGAGGACCGGATCAAGGACATCGAGCAGCTGCTCGATGTCGATTCCCTCAAGGAGACGATCGACACCATCGAACAAAAGACCTACCGCAACGATTTCTGGGACAACCACGATGAAGCGCAGAAGACTGTTCAGAAGCTGAACCGTCTCAAAAAGCGCTATAAAGCCTATAAAGATTTGAAAGAAGGCATGGACAACCTCTCCGTCGCCATTGAACTGCTGGAGATGGGCGAGGAGGTCGACAGCGCCGAGGAGGACGTCGACGCCTTGAAGGCGCAGTTCGACAAGCTCGAGACACTTCTGTATCTTTCCGAATCCTACGACGACAGCCCCGCCATCATCGAGATTCATCCGGGGGCCGGCGGCACGGAGTCCCACGACTGGGCGATGATGCTTTACAGGATGTATACCCGTTATGCGGAAAGCCAGGGGTATTCCCTCGAGGTGAACGACTATCTCCCCGGAAGCGAAGCGGGGCTTAAAAACGCTACGTTCACCGTCGACGGCGACCATGCCTACGGCAAGTTCAAGGCGGAGCACGGTGTGCACCGCCTGGTGAGGATCTCCCCCTTTGACGCTTCGAAGCGCCGCCACACGAGTTTTGCGGGCGTCAGTGTGATTCCCTATATCGATGACAATGTCGAGGTCGATATCAAGGACGAGGACCTCCGCGTCGACACGTACCGTTCAAGCGGCGCCGGCGGCCAGAGCGTGAACACGACCGACTCCGCGGTGCGCATCACGCACCTGCCGACGGAGATTACGGTGAGCTGTCAGAACGAGCGCTCGCAGATCAAGAACCGCGAGCAGGCGATGAAGATTCTCCGCGCGAAGCTTCATCAGCTCGAGCAAAAGAAGCGTTCAGAAGAGATCGAACGTCTGCGCGGCGAGGATATGAGCAATGCCTTCGGATCCCAGATCCGCTCCTATGTCATGCATCCCTACACCATGGTGAAGGACCACCGGACCGAGAAGGAGACCTCGCAGGTCGAGAAGGTCCTCGACGGCGACATCGATGATTTCATCATGTCGTATCTCAAGCAGGTATCGAAGGAGAAGGCAAGCGATGGAAAGGATGCTTAAGAAGCTCGGGTTCTTTCACCGTTACACGATGATCACCTTCGGCATAACGCTCATGGTCATGGGGCTCTATTTCTTCATCATGCCCGCCTCCTGGGTCATCGGCGGCGTGAGCGGCGTCGGTGTGTTGTTCCATGAGCTTCTAGAAGTCCGCGTCTCTTTGGTGACGTTCATTCTCAACGCCCTCATGCTGGGGTTAGGTTGGCTCGCACTCGGTTTCAAAGCGTTCTGGCGCAGCCTTTATGGGTCCCTCATGTTCCCCGCAATCCTGTTCGTTTTCGAGGAACTGTTCCCGGAGCGGCTCAGGATGGCCGACGAGCCGCTGCTTTATGCGGCGTTCGGCGCGTCCTTCCTCGGTATCGGCTTCGGTTTCGTCATCAAGTACGGCGGCACGAGCGGCGGGACGGACATCCCGATCAAGATACTGCACAGGATCTTCAAGCTCCCGCTCAGCTATTCATTATATATCGTCGACGGCGCGATCATCCTTTCAGGAATCATCGCGTTCTACACCGACCGTGGCATCACCCCGGGCCTCTATGCCCTGCTGGTCATGGCCATCAGCGGCCGCATGGCGGATTATGTGGTTGTCGGTTCGAATACGCTCAAGGCGGTGCACATCATCACCGACAAGCCCCGGGAGATGAAACAGCTCATCTACGACACACTCGAACGCGGCGTGAGCCTTGTGCCCACGCGCGGCGGCTATACGCTCAAGGACAAGACCATGCTCGTGAGTGTGATCACCCGTGAGGAATATTACAAGGTCCGCAATGTCATTGCGGAGGTCGATCCCGAGGCGTTCGTCTTCGCCTCGCCGGCGACCGAAATACAAGGAGATTTCACTACCCGTTGGGAGGATGATTGATCATGAAACTGTTCCGCAGACTACTGCTTGTCTCTGTTTTCGCACTTGTGCTTGCTCTGGCCGCATGCGATTTCGACATAGACCTAGGCAACGGCAACACCGACCCCGACCCCGCGGATTATAATGCTGAATATCTGCAGGAGGTCATCGACACAGTTATCGATACGCATTATGAGGACCTCGACGAAGAGGCGCTCTACGAGGCTGCGATATACGGCATCTTCGACGGCATCGACGGCGACCCCTATTCGCGTTATATGAGCGAGGAGGAGCGCCGGCAGTTCGATGAGGGCCTCGGGGAGGAGTTCGTCGGCGTCGGTATCACAGTGCAGAACGTCGATGAACGTGTCGTCATCATCGAAGTGTTCCCGGATTCACCGGCTGAAGCGGCCGGTCTGATCCCCGGCGATGTGGTGACACACGTTGACGGTGTCGATAAAGAGCATAAGACCTATTTCGAGACTGTCGACGCCATACTCGGCGAGGTCGGCACGGAGGTTGAACTCGGCGTAGATCGTCCGAATGTCGAGGATACGCTCTATTTCACCATGTCGAGAGAGCGGATAGACAACCCCACGGTGACCCATGAGGTCTTTGAAATAGACGACGAGGTCATCGGTTACCTCGAGATCAACGCCTTCGGCCCCGAGACCGCCGGACTCACTGAGGAGGCCCTCGATGATCTGGAAGCGAGCGGCATCGACAGTCTCATCGTCGATGTCCGCGACAACAGCGGTGGCTATCTGGATGCGGCGCGTGATGTGATCGACCTATTCATCCCCGCTTCCGATCAGCCGATGTTCACCATCGAGCAGCAAATAGGGGGCGAAACGATCAGCATGGATTACGACGCCACCGGCGATGAAGCGCGTCCTTACGAGATTGTCACGCTCATGAACAGCCAGAGCGCAAGTGCGGCGGAGATCTTCGCGGTGGCGATGAAAGAGAACGCAGGCTATGACGTCTACGGCACGCCGAGTTTCGGCAAGGGGACCATGCAGTCGCTCGCGAGCCTGTCTTCGGAAAGCCAGCTCTCAGTGACCTCCGGCCGCTGGCTTACCCCTGAGGGCCGCTGGATCGACAACATCCAAGGTGACGACCCTTATGTCACACCGACCGTCGAAGTTGAACAGAGTGACCATTTCTTTGCCTACAATGTCTATATTGACGAACCCCTTGTCTACGATACCGTATCGGAAGCGGTGGCGAATGTGCAGAATATCCTGAGCGCGCTCGGGTATGAGATGCGCACCGACGGCTATTATGATGAGGAGACGGTCTCGGCCGTGGAGGCGTTCCAGGCAGAAGAAGGCCTTGAAGCGACCGGTGAGGTCGATGAGGAGACCGCCGCCGCGCTTTCCGACGCCTTGTTGGAGTATCGGCGCGATATAGAGAACGACAAGCAGTTCCAGGCGGCGAAGGAGTATCTTCTCGAGTGAGTCACCGGATCAAGGATGTCACCGCGAAAGGGAGATATTTCACGCTTTCCCTGGCACAGGAAGCGAAGACGGTGGACGTCAGGCTACATCGTGACACCGTCGCACGTCATCGGCTTTTGAATGCGGACACGATAGAGGCGGGGCATCTCGAACGCATCAAGGAGGACGACCTTTACTACCGGACACTCGACAATGCCTTCGAGCGCCTTTCCAGACGTCCCTATTCAGAAAAGAAACTGCGTAGCGCTCTTGCTCCGGATGCCGGGGCCCAGGTGCTCGAGTGGGTTCTGGATTATCTGAAGCACTACGGCTATATCGACGATGCGCGCATCCTCGAGCGCACCGTCGATGAGGCCGTGCAATACAGTGAGAAGGGCCCCCGGCTCCTTGAGAGGGAGCTCGTGCAGGAGGGATTCGCCCCGGATGATGTCCGCCTCGCGCTCGAGGCCTACACGGACAACATCCAGCGCAGGAAGGCATCGACGCTGATCGATGAGGTCCTCGCGCAGCATCAGGAACGCCTTCCGGCGAGGAAGCTCAAGGAGAAAGCCATGCAGCGCTGCATGCGAAAGGGCTTCGACCGCGAGGTCTTCGAGCGGGACCTCGAGCAAAAGATCGCCGCCCTCGGCGAGCAACTGGATGAGGATGCCCTTCTGCAAGGGCGCATGGAAAAGCTCGCTGAGAAGTACGATACGCGCGACGCGGCAGAGAAAAGGCGCATGATCGCGAAGCTTCTCCGCGAAGGCTTCTCCTATGAAATGATTAAAAAGCATCTTGAATGAGGAGAGAATGTCATGAGTTTATCGGATGTCATGTACCATCTGCACAAGGGGACGCTCTATACCGCCTATGAACATTTCGGCGCCCATGTGATGGATTCAAACGAGGGTATGAAGACGCGCTTCCGTGTCTACGCGCCGAATGCGGAATCAATCGACCTTGTCGGGTCTTTCAACGACTATGCCCTCGGTGCGCATCCGATGGAGAAGGTCGATGACGCCGGCGTGTTCGAGACATCTCTTGAAGGAGACTTGACAGGAGAGCGTTATAAATACGCCATTCTGTCGAAACAGGGGGAACGTCTCTATAAAAGCGACCCTTTCGCTTTCTATAGCGCCAATCGGCCTGATACGGTCTCTCGGGTGGCACGGCTGGATTTCTCCTGGGGCGATGGTTCCTACATGCGCCGGCTCCGCGAAAGCGCTCCGTACGACAAGCCTGTCTCCATATACGAAGTGCATCTCGGAAGCTGGATGCGGAAACCGGACGGCGGATTTCACAGCTACCGTGAACTCGCCGGGCATTTGATACCCTATGTGGCCTCGCTAGGGTTTTCGCATATCGAATTGATGCCGATCATCGAGCATCCTTTCGACGGCTCCTGGGGGTATCAGGGGACGGGGTATTACAGTGTGACTTCCCGCTACGGCTCCCCGGAGGATTTCGCTTACTTCGTCGATGCCGCGCATCAGGCCGGTATCGGGGTGATCGTGGACTGGGTGCCGGGCCATATATGCAAGGACGCCCACGGCCTTTACCGTTTCGACGGGTCATTCCTCTATGAATACGACGATGATTCGATCCGGGAGAACCCTGTGTGGGGGACTGCGAACCTCGACCTCGGGAAAGGCGAGACACGGAGTTTCCTCATCTCCAACGCCCTTTTCTTCATGCGCAAGTATCATATCGACGGTTTCAGAATCGATGCCGTCTCCAATATCGTCTATTACATGGGCGAGAGCGACCGTGGTGTGAACGAAGGCGCGCTCGCTTTTTTGCGTGCGCTCTCGAAGGCCGTGTTCGCCGAATGCGACGGCGCCATTCTCGCCGCGGAGGATTCGAGCGCCTTCCCGAAGGTCACCCATCCTATCGAACACGGCGGCCTCGGTTTCAATTACAAATGGAACATGGGCTGGATGAACGATACGCTCAAGTATTTTCAGAAGGATCCCATATATCGCAAGCACCACCACAGCAATCTGACTTTCTCCCTGATGTATGCCTTCACGGAGAATTTCATCCTGCCCTTCTCCCACGACGAAGTCGTCCATGGGAAGGGGAGCCTCGTCGACAAGATGCCCGGGGACTACTGGCAGAAGTTCGCCAATTACCGCGCCCTCATCGGCTATCTGTTCACTCATCCCGGCAAGCCCCTGCTCTTCATGGGGAGCGAGTTCGCCCAGATGAATGAATGGAACGATGCCGATGAGCTCGACTGGCAGCTGCTTTCCTATCCCGTCCATGACAGTGCGAGACGCTTCACCCGTGATATGAACCGCGTGATGCATGCGGAAAAGGCGCTTCATGAAGCCGATCACGTCCCCGAAGGGTTTGAATGGATCGACGCCGACAACGCGGACGAGAGTGTCATCAGCTTCGTCCGCTACAGCAGGGGGCGGGAGGAGATGCTTGTCGTGGTTCTGAATCTCACGCCGACGCCCCGTCATGATTTTCCCCTCGGCGTCCCCCGGAAGGGCACTTATCACGAGATCGTCAATAGCGACAAGAATGTCTACGCCGGTTCCAACCTGTTCAACGGCGCTCCGCGTGAAAGCATCGACGAGCCGATGCACGGCAGGGACCAGCACATCAGGGTCCTGCTGGCGCCGCTTTCAATCTCCATTCTGAAATGGGAGGGGTAGTGTGAAGGCAAAAGCGATCGCCATGGTGCTTGTAGGAGGACGCGGCACCAGGCTTCAGCCCATCACGAGACGGATGGCGAAGCCCGCCGTCTCCTTCGGTGGGAAGTACAAGCTCATAGATTTTGTCCTCAGCAACCTCACCAACGCCGCCATCGATACTGTCGGCGTCATCACACAGTACGAACCCCACAGCCTCATGGACTATATCGAACACGGCAGCACGTGGGACCTCGACCTCCCGGACGGTGGCATCCATTTCCTCACGCCTTATACGAGCTACGAAGGGGATGTCTGGCAGAAAGGCACGGCGCATGCCATCCGGCAGCACATGCGCTTCATCCGCAGTCATGATCCCGAGTATGTGCTCATCCTCTCGGGCGACCATATCTACAAGATGGACTACAACCATCTGATCGACGTCCACGCCGAGAGCGGTGCGGATTTCACGATCTCCGCCTTCTCCCCGCATGACTCGCTCTCGAGATACGGGGTGCTCAATGTCGACGATGACAATCGCGTCCGTGACTTCGAGGAGAAGCCGAAGAAGCCGGAAGGCCACTACGCCTCGATGGGGGTGTATGTATTCAACACCGAGGCGCTCAAGCGCATTCTCACCGACTCCTTGGAGGAGGGCTTCGATTTCGGAAAGGATATCATCCCCAGGGCCCTTGATGAAGGATATACGATCAATGCCTATCATTTCGACGGCTATTTCCGGGACGTTGGCACTATTGAAAGCCTCTTTGAAGCGAACATGGACCTCATCGACCATCCCGAGCTCCTCAAGCTCCACGATTACAAGGAGCTTCCCGTCTATACCCGCTCAAGCGACCTCCCGCCGCATCACATCACGACGAAGGAACCGCTCGCGGATGTGCTCATCGGCGATGGGTGCCTCGTGAGCGGCAAGATCCGCCGGAGCATTCTCTCCAATGGCGTCGTGGTCAAGGACGGCGCCCATGTGGAGAATTCCGTGCTGTTTCAGGGGGCGACCATCGGTGAAGGCGCGGTGCTGAAAAATGCGATGATACTCGAGGACACCCTCGTCATGCCCGGGACGGAGCTTGTCTACGATGAGGTCGAAGTCATCGATAACGACCGTCTCTGGAAACTGGGGGGTGATGGCGATGCGTGATCTCTTCGCCGTGGTCGACGCCTCGAGCCGTGACAATTTTGAAAAGCTCACCCTGCACCGCATGCCCGGTGCGCTCCCCTTCGCTGGTAAGTTCCGCCTCATCGATTTCACGCTTTCGAACTTGAAGCATGCGCATGTGACGAATGTGGCGATCTTCCCTTCCGGAAACTACCGCTCGCTGCAGGATCATATCGGCAGCGGCAAGCGCTGGCATCTCGACCGTCGCCGCGACGGGCTATTCATCCTGCCGCCGAAGAACATGATGTTGCCGCTGGGGGACATGCTGACGTTTCAGCGCATGCATGAACATATAGAATATTTCCGCCGCAGCACGCAGAAGTACGTGCTCATCACACAAGCGTCACTGGTCTGGAACGTCGACTTTCAAGCGATGCTGGATGCCCATGTCGCCTCGCAAGCGGATATCAGCGAGGTAATGACCCCCTACAGCCGTTTGAAGACGTTCATCCTGTCGAAGGACCTTTTGTTGAAATACATCCTCGATTACGACGCGCTGCCCTATAAGACCATGAACGACCTTGTCTGGCGTTCGCCTAAGGTCCGGGTCAACACCATCACGCATGAAGGGTACACGCGGTTGATCGATGAACCCTCCGTTTATCTCAGGGCCAATCTCGACATGCTCGCCTTTGAGATCGGCAGCACTATCTTCCGAAACGACCGTCCGATCGTCTCCAAGGAGAAGACGGCGCCGCCGGCGCGGTACAGTGACGCCTCGACAGTGACGAACAGCATGGTATCGAGCGGTTCCTATATCCGCGGCCATATCGAGAAAAGCATCATCGGACGCGACGTCATCATCAAGGAAGGGGCGCATGTCAAAAACAGCTTTGTGATGAACAATGCGGTCGTCGAACGGGGGGCCGTCCTCGACCATGTCATCCTCGACAAGGATACCGTGGTCAAGGCCGATACAATCGTCGAGGGCACGATCGACAGCCCTTATGTCACGGAAAAGGGCCAGATCATCACCGACCAGAGCGACCTTCGTGTTCTGATCGTCGCCAGCGAGGCGAACCCCTATGTCAAGACGGGCGGTCTCGCCGATGTCATCGAGGGGCTCTCCCGTGCCTTGAGCAAGAAGGGCGTGGACACGAATGTCGTCATCCCCCTCTATAAATCCATCAAGGACAATTATGCGGAGACCTATCAGTACGTGGCGAGCGAGACGTTCGATTTCGGCGGCGAGCCGCGGAAGATCCGCATCTACACCCTGCTCCGTGAAAAGGTGCGCTATTATTTCATCGAATATTTTCCCTTCTTCGAGAGGGAGGAGACCTACGGCTATGAAGACGACTGTCTGCGTTTCGCCTTCTTCAACTACGCGGTATATCAATCCTTCAAGCACATAGGACCTTTCGACCTTCTGCACCTCAATGACTGGCACACCGGGTTGCTTCCGGGGCTGATGCAGAAGAGCGAGGACAGGATTCCCACATTGCTCACCATCCACAACATCGATTATCAGGGACAGTGCGATGCATCCCTGCTGCATGAATCGCGCCCGAACGCCTTGATCCCCACGGTGAATTTCCTCGAGACGGGCATCAGTGAAGCCTCGAAGCTATCGACGGTGTCGGAGACGTATCGCGATGAGCTCCGCTACGATTATTACGGGGGCAGTCTCACGCCCCTGCTGCTCAAGCGCGAACGGGATTTCCACGGCGTATTGAACGGCCTTCCGAAGAAATACAGTCCCGTGAACGACCCCAATGTGTTCTCTCCCTACGACCGCCAGTCGATCGGCAAGAAGAGCGAGAACAAGCTTCACCTGCAGGAGAAGATGCAACTCTCCCTCGGCGTGGAGAAATTCACGCTCGGCATGGTAAGCCGGATCACAGAACAGAAAGGTTTCCCGATACTGATTCCGGCGCTCTCGACCATGCTTGAGAGGTATAAGGCCCTGCAGTTCGTACTGCTCGGGAGCGGGGAGGATAGATACATCGAAAGTCTCAGGGAGCTCGAGAAGGCCCATCCTGGAAGGGTGCGCCTCAATATCGGCTTCGATGCCGCTAATCCGGCGCACATCTACGCCGGCGCCGATGCGTTCCTCATGCCTTCGCGGGTCGAACCCTGCGGGCTCTCGCAGATGATCGCTATGCGCTATGGCACTCCGCCGATCGCCCGCAAGACGGGCGGTCTCGCCGACAGCATCGTCGACTACGACCCCATCACCAGGTATGGAACAGGTTTCACATTCTTCAATTACGACGCCGAGGCGCTCGCCGCACGCATCGATGACGCCTATAAGGTATTTCATGAGCACAAGGATGAATGGCGCCGCATCATGGATGCAGGCATGCGCGCCGATTTCAGCATAGAAAGACAAGCGCAGAAGATGCTTGAGATTTATCAGAGCATGGTTTAAGGTACAAGAGGGAGTGATATGATGAACTTATTCGACAATGAACAACAATTCCTGGAACAATTCAAACAGCGTCTGCGCACCCAGTTCGCGACCGATATTGAATCGGCGAGCGAAAGGGAGCATTATCAGGCGCTCGCACAGATGGTCTTCGAACGCATCAGCGAGGACTGGCTCGAACAAAGCGACGGCGAGCAGAAGGAACTGCACTATTTCTCCATGGAGTTCCTGCTGGGGCGCTTGATCACGAATCATCTCTATCATCTCGGCATCCGGGACACTGTCGAGCGCGCCTTCGATTCCATCGGGCTCGACCTCGATGCCATCGAGCACCAGGAGGTCGATGCGGGTCTTGGTAACGGCGGTCTCGGCCGGCTGGCGGCCTGCTTTCTGGATTCGATCGCCTCGCTCGGCTACAAGGGGCACGCCTTCGGGATCCGCTACCGCTACGGCTTTTTCGAACAGACGCTGCGCCACGGCTATCAGCGCGAAGTGCCGGATGACTGGCTGAAGAATCCGTATCCCTGGGAGGTCCGGCGCGAGGAGGAAGCGATCGACATCCCCTTCGGCGGCACTGTCTCCTTCGAAGCTGGCGATGCGCACTACACCCCTGAAGAGACGATACGCGCCGTCCCCTACGACATGCCGATCCCGGGTGAGGCGAACGGCGTGGTCAATACGCTCAGGCTCTGGAATGCCGAGCCCACGGACTATTATCCCGATGACATCCATCCTTTCGACTATAACGAGGAGATTCGTCAGATCAGCGGTTTCCTCTATCCTGACGATACGACACGCGAGGGCAAGATCCTCCGCATCAAGCAGCAGTATTTCTTCAGTGCGGCCGGTGTCCGCGATATCACGCGGAACCACTATGAAAGGCATGGAACGTTCGAGAATTTCTCCGATTATCATGTCTTTCAGATCAACGACACCCATCCCGCGCTCATCATCCCCGAGCTGATGCGCGTGCTGCTCGATGATTACGGCCTTGAATGGGACGAGGCGTGGTCGATCACCCAATCGACCTGTGCCTATACCAACCACACCATCCTCGCCGAGGCGCTCGAGAAATGGCCTGTGAGTCTTCTGCAGCCGACGATTCCGAGGGTCTATCAGATCATCGAGGAGATCAACAAGCGTTTCTGCGGTGAACTGCTCGACACACACGGCAAGAGCGAGGAAGCAATCGGTGAACTCGCCATCATCGCCGCCGGGGAAGTCCGCATGGCGCATCTCGCCATCGTCGGCTCATTCAGTGTGAACGGTGTTGCGGAGCTGCATACGAAGATATTGACCACCATCGAGATGAAGAAGTTCCACGCGCTGTACCCTGACAAATTCAACAGCAAGACCAACGGCATCACGCACCGGCGTTTCCTTAAGCACATCAACCCGGACCTCGCCGCCCTCATCAGCGAACATGCGCCGGAGTGGGAGCAGACCTTGTCCCTTGAACCGCTTCTCGACGCCGCCGACGATTCTGACGTGCAGGATAGGTTCCTCGCGATCAAGCGCGAGAAGAAACAGGCCCTAGCCGACCATATCGAGCGCGAGCAGGGCGTCCGACTCGATGTCGACAGCGTCTTCGATGTCCAGGTGAAGCGCATGCACGAATACAAGCGCCAGCTCATGAACGCGCTCCATATCATGATGCTTCATCATCGCCTCAAGACGGATGTCGCCTTCCGAAACCGTTTCGTCCCGAGGAGTTTCATCTTCGGTGCGAAAGCGGCGGCTTCCTATCATTTCGCCAAGAAGGTCATCAAGCTCATCAACACCATCGGAGACATCGTCAACAACGACCCGGACACCAAGGACTTTCTCAAGGTCGTATTCGTCGAGAACTACAATGTCACCTACGCTGAACGCATCATGCCCGCATGTGATGTGAGCGAGCAGATCTCCACCGCTACGAAAGAGGCGAGCGGCACCGGCAACATGAAGTTCATGATGAACGGCTCGATCACCCTCGGCACACTTGACGGGGCGAACGTGGAGATCGCCGAGCGTGTCGGTGAAGACCATATCGAGATCTTCGGCATGAACAGCGATGAAGTCACCGCCCTTTATGAAGCCGGTACCTACGACCCCGGGGAGATCTATGAGAACGACCCCGAGATCAGACAGGTCGTCGACCAGCTCACGGACGGATTCTTCGCCCACGTCAGACGCGATGAGTTCGCCGAGATCAAGGACAATCTTTTGAACGAGGACCGTTTCTTCGTGCTTAAGGACCTCCGCGCCTATTCCGACGCGCAGGAGAGGCTGAATGAACGCTTCAAGGACAAAAGAGGTTTCGCCAAGACCTGTCTGGTGAATATCGCGAAGAGCGGATACTTCTCGAGCGACCGTACGATCGAGAATTATGTCGATGACATCTGGAAGCTGAAAAGAACAACATAGCGCATATCATTTGAATATCCAAACATCATTGCGTATGCTAAGAGCAGAAAAACACTAGGAGGCCCGTCATGAAATACGATAATGATTTCTATGTCACCGCGGCGAAAGTCGGCAAGCAGGCACCGCGCTTCGAGATGGAAGCCGTCATGCCCGAAGGCGAAGGGCATCAACGGCTCTCTACGGTGACGCTCGATGAACTATTGAATGATGGTAGATGGGTTGTGCTCTATTTCTACCCGCTCGATTTCAGCTATGTCTGCCCCACGGAGATCCGTCGCTTCAACGAGCTGACTGCTTCCTTTGAAGCAAAGGGTGCGACGCTCGTCGCCGTGTCGACGGATTCGACCCATGCGCATCTCGCCTGGCAGAATGAAGCACTCGGAAGATTGAACCATATCCATGCCAGTGACAACACGCACACCGTCAGCGAGGCCTACGGCGTGCTGGATGAGGACCGCGGCATCGCATGGCGCGGGACGTTCATCATCGCGCCCGGCGGCACCCTCAAGGCCGCGCACGTCAATCACGGCGAAGGCGGTCGCAACGTCGATGAAGTATTGAGAACACTCAGCGTCTTTCAGATGGAAGCCGAGGGGAAACGCGTCCCCTGCAACTGGAAGGAAGGCGACGATTTCATCGAGTAGATGCATTCCCCCTGCGGTTCATCAGAAGCCGCAGGGTTTTTTATTTGGAAGAAGGCTTTTCTATTCTATATTATAAAATGCATCGAAATTATCCGTTATGTTGAAAAGTGGTGGGTGATAAGTTATAATACAGGTGCTAAATGTGGAAAATGCGAGGTGGTCCTATGCATGCACGTTATCGACGCTGGCTGGAGGATTCCAGGCTCGATGAGAAAAGCCGTCGCGAACTCGAATCGATGAGCGAAGAGGAAATAGAAGACGCCTTTTACAAGGAACTGTCATTCGGTACCGGCGGCATGCGGGGAATTGTCGGTGTCGGAACCAACCGGCTGAATGCCTACACGCTCCGGAAAGCCGTCTACGGTTACGGGCTTTTTTTGCGGGAAGTGGGTGCTGAACGCGGCGTCGTCATCGCGCACGACAACCGTCACAAGAGCGATGAATTCGCTTTGGAGGCGGCATGTGTGCTTGCGGCGCTCGGCATCAGGACGTATCTGTTCGACAGTCTCGAACCGACACCGCTCCTTTCTTTCGCGGTCCGCGACCTCCGTGCGTCCGGAGGCATCATGGTGACCGCTTCGCACAATCCGCCGAATTATAACGGTGTGAAGATGTATGACGAGAACGGCTGTCAGCTCGTGCCCGCTCTTGCCGACCGCGTCATCGAGAAAGTCAATACTGTCGAGGATTATTTCTCCATCGAATCGCTCGATGCCGATGCAGCTAAAGAGGAAGGTTTCATCCAGCATCCCGAAGGTGTCAAGGGACGATACATTGAAGCCGTGAAGGCCCTGCAGTTCCATGAGGGCTATTCCCGCAGCCTGCGCACGGTGTTCACACCGCTTCACGGCACCAGCCGGGAGATCATCCCCGATGTCCTCTCCGGCTGCGGCTATGATGTAAGGACCGTTCCGTCCCAGATGGTCATCGATCCTGATTTCAAGGCGGTGAACTCTCCCAACCCCGAACATCCCGAGGCGTTTGAACAAGCGCAAAGAATCGGGCATGAGAACGACACCGACCTGTTGATCGCCACGGACCCCGACAGCGACCGGCTCGGGCTCATGTGCCGACACGAAGGGGAATACGTGTTCCTCACCGGCAACCAGACCGGGGCGATGTTCATCGATTATATACTCGGCAGCATGCAACAATCCGGCACGCTGCCCGATGACGGCCTTATCTTCAACACTGTCGTCACCAGCGAGTTCGGCGCAGCGATCGCCCGCGCTTATGGCGTGGAGGTCGAGTCGACCCTCACAGGTTTCAAATTCATCGGCGAGCGCATGAAGGCGCTCCCGGACGAAGGCAAGCGGTTCATCATGGGGTATGAGGAGAGCTACGGCTATGTGCTAGCGGACATCACCCGCGACAAGGATGGCGTGCAGGCATCGCTCATGGCCGCGGAGATGGCAGATCAGCTCAAGCAGCAAGGCATGACGCTCGTCGATTATCTCAATAGCCTCTATGAGACCTACGGCGCCTATCGCGATAAACTGATGAACATTGTCTTAAAAGGTAGTGCCGGCGCCGAGACAATCAAAGCCATCATGGAGCATTTCCGCCGCTGGAAGCCGGAGACGTTCATGGACAGGAGGCTGCTGGTCAAGGAGGATTATCTCCGCGGTGTCCGGGAGAAAGCGGACACAAGCGAACCGCTCGATTACCCATCCTCCAATGTGGTCAAGTTCATCTTCGAGGATGATTGCTGGTTCGTGCTGCGGCCGAGCGGTACGGAACCGAAACTCAAGATCTATCTGAATGTGAAGGCATCTTCAATAGCATCCGCCGACGCGATGCTCGATGAGATGCAGAAACGAATCAACAAGATGATTAATCCATTTATAGAGGACTGAAAATATAGCAAAGGGTGCATATGAATGATCACAAACTCCCGAAGAGTCAAGGATTACAAGCAGCTCGACAGGGAACTCCCGACATTAAGGCATGTCGATCCCGATTATATCTACATCAATCTTCAGAACGCCAGGGCGAAGGAGTATACGCTCGATGTCGAAGTTGGCGATCATGTCAAGCTGGGTGAGATTCTCGGCAGACGCAAGGGCAAGTTCTTTGAACAGCCCATCTATTCCACCGTCAGCGGTGTCATAGAGGGCAGGACGAACAAGTATCATAGCTCCGGCGATGAAGTTGAATGCCTGATCGTGCGCAACGATTTCAAGGATACCTATCATGAAAGCATCACCGACCGCCCCGACAGCGTCATCGAACAGTTCACCCAGGAGGATTTCGTGGAGATCATCAAGGAGAAGGGGCTCGTCGGTCTGGGGGGGAGCGGCTTTCCCTCCTATATCAAGCTGAACACGGACAAGGACATCCACACCGTCGTCATCAACGCTGTGGAGTGCGAGCCGTATCTCAGCAGCGACTACCGCCTCATCAAGGACCAGCCCGAGGATATCTTCCGCGGCCTCACCTACCTCATGCGTGCGGTCGATGCGACCCGCGGCGTCATCGCCGTCAAGAAGACCAAGAAGGAGCTCGTCGAGGTCCTCGAACGAGAGATCTCAAGATTCTCCGATTGGAACATCCAGATCGCGACCCTCGATGATTTCTATCCCCAGGGCTGGGAGAACATGACCTTCGAGAACGCTGTCGGCATCAAAGTGCCGGTCGGGACGCTGCCGATGGAATACGGCATCCTCGGTTTCAATGTGTCGACGACGGCGAGCGTCTATGAGGCCGTCAAGCACAACCTCCCCATCATCAAGCGGCATCTCACTGTCAACGGCGACGCTGTCAATTTTCCTCAGGACATCAGGGCCCGCGTGGGGACGAGCGTCCGGGAATTGATCGAACTGAGCGATGGCTACACGGATGAGGAGAAGGTCGAAGTCATCGTCGGCGGCCCGATGATGGGCGAAAGCATCGAGAGCGACGACATCGTCGTCACACAGACGACGACGTCGATCCTTGTGCTCAAAAGCGTCGACTATGTAGAGGAGCCATGCGTCCGCTGCGCGAGCTGCGTCTACGCCTGCCCCGTCGATATCCAGCCGGTACAGATCATGAACGCAGTGAAGCGCGAGGATAAGGAATCCGCCCGCGCCCTCGAAGCCGACAAGTGCATCGAGTGCGGCCTGTGCGCGTATGTCTGCACCTCGAAGATCCATGTGACCGACTACGTCAGAGAAGCCATGAAAATGCTAAGGTGATAATATGAATATCGTGACAAAGAACGCACCGCATCTGAGAAGACCCAACGCTACTGTCGTGCGCATGATGCGCGATGTATCCATCGCGCTCACGCCGCTCATAGTGTTCGCGATTTATCAACACGGCGTGGATGCCCTGTTGATACTGCTCGCCGCGGTGCTCTCGATGGTGGCGACCGAATATGTCTACTATCAGATCAAGGACTTCATGGAGCGAAAACGTGAAGCCAAGAGCGAGACGGAGGAGAAGATCCGCGAGCTCAACTGGCAGAAGAAGGAAAAGAAGAAGGCCCTGAAGGAGAAGACCCAGAAAGCACGGGAGGATTACGAGGCCTTCATGAAGGATTATGAACAGCGGATGGCGTCGCTCAGGGAAACCCTGAAAGAAGAGAACAGGGCGGCGAAGAAATCCGACAACAAATCCTTCCGCCTTGCGAACAGGAGCTTCACCATCTACAATTTCACCATCATCACGAGCGGGCTTATCTACGGACTCACGCTTCCCGACACCATCCCGCTCTCCAAGGTCATCGTCGGCGGTGTCGTGGGCGCGTTGCTCGCGAAGCTCGTCTTCGGCGGCATGGGACAGAACATCTTCAATCCCGCGGCGTTCGCCCGTGTCTTCGTCGTGCTGAGCTTCGGCGCCGCCTTGAGCTATGAAGCGTTCGTCGACGCCGACGCCGGCGCGACAGCCATGTCAGTGCTGAACGAGCAGATGTTCAATGCCGGCGTGGTGGATAACTATGATTACTGGATGCTATTCTCCGGCATCGGTCTGCCGGGGTCGCTCGGGGAGACGAGCGCGCTGCTCATCCTCGTCGGCGGCATCTATCTGGCCGCACGGCGTTCGTTCGACATCGTCGTCCCTATCACGTATATCGGCACCGTTTTCCTGCTCAGTCTCACAGTCATGTTCACACAGGATCTCGGATTCTGGTTCCCGGCGGTGCATGTCCTCGGCGGCGGGCTCTTGTTCGGCGCCGTCTTCATGGCGACCGACCCCATCACCTCGCCTGTCACCAGGCCGGGCCGCATCTATTTCGCCTTCGGCCTCGGTGTCCTGACATTCCTGATCCGCTTGTTCGGGAATCTCCCCGAAGGCGTGGTGTTCGCCATCCTGATCATGAACATGTTCGTGCCGGCCCTCGATTATGCGAAGTGGGCGAAGAGCCGATTCACAGTTCGAAGCGTGCTTGTATTCTCCATCGTCGTCGTATTGGCGATTGTAATCACGAATGTGGGGGTATATTATGTTGCCTAAACTCAAGATTGCATTGATTCTCTTCGTCATCGGAGCAGTGAGCGGCGCCGGGATTGTCGGCGTGAATTCGTTCACTGAGGATATCATTGAAGCGAACCGTCTCCGTGAAGAACATGAAGCATATTTCGATATATTCGGTCTCGACATGCCCGAGGAATTCGATGTCGATGAAGAACCGCAAGACGTCTATTGTCGCCGCGAGGTCAAAGGCTATGACGCCGATCGCGAGACAATCGGCGAAATCGTGTTCTTCTGTGTGGCCGATGAGGATGTGTATGAGCGCGCCGTCGCTTATGATAAGGACGGAAACCGGCTCGGTCAGGTGTTCCGCGTCGACGATGTGAACAATCACGGTGAGATTTCGACGCTCGTGGCCTTTGACGGAAATTTCGAGATTCTCGATGTCCGGATCGTGCATACGACGAACACCCCGAACTACGTGCAGCGCATCGAGGATGACTATCTAGGGGATTTCGCCGGGCAGGATATCCGTGACGTCGATTTCTACGACGGCAGTACCGGCGCGACGATCACTTACAACAGCATCCGGCAGGCTGTCAATCTGACAGCTGCGAACGCCGAGGCGGACCGCGCGCTCGATGCCTACCGCAAGGTCTACCCTGAAGCCGACAATTACGAGAGGGCCTTCGATTATACACTCGGCTGCATCCGGTACAGGGATGCGGTCTACGATATCGAGGGCAATCTTTTGGGCCATGTCTATATGGCGCAATACGACGATGAGGGGCACGATCCTATCGACCTCGTCGTCGCTGTCGAGGACGAGACGTTCAAGGATGTCGTGGTCGCCCGCGAGGACCAGGCGTCCGAGACGCTCATGGATGCGCTTGATAAGTACCGTGATTATACCGGCGAGCATGTCGGCGACATCGATATCGCCGCGTATGACGACACCGTATATGATTCCTCGATCACCCACCTCCTCGAGCAATCCTTCGTGCGGTGTGTCGAGGACGATGAACAGCGCGAACTGCGTGAATTCTTCCGCTGGGCCACCCGCACCGGCGAGGTCGAAACAATCGATAACGACTATGTAGAATCCTATCAGCCCTATTATGACGAAGATGATGAACTGCTCGGCCATGTCTATATCGGCGAGATGGACACCTCGGATCTGACGGATGATTATTCCGGAGGCCTCCTCCGCATCAAAGTGTCCATCGATCTTGACGGACTGATCCACAACGCCGTGATTGAAGAGATTAATGAAAGTAATTTCGCGAACGACCTTCTCGAGGAAGAGATTGCCAGATACCGCGGCATGGAAGGCCCGATGGAAGAAGAGGATGTCAGCGATGCCTTCAGCAGCGCGACATATTCCGGGGATGCACTCAACACCATCATCGAAGCCATCTATGCCCATAACGGCGAGAACATAGAGGAGGGTGAATAAGCATGGCGAAGCCGAAAAAAGACCCCGGACTGCTTGCAGTGTTCACGAAGGGCATCATCAAGGAGAACCCCGTGTTCGTCGCCCTGCTCGGCCTTTGTCCCGCGCTCGCGGTGACGAGCAGTCTGGAGACGGGCCTCGGAATGGGCGTCCTGGTGGTGTTCGTGCTCACCCTCAGCAACATCGTCGTCTCTTTGATCCGCCGGTTGATTCCTGAGGAGATCATGATCCCCTCCTATATCATTGTCATCGCGACCTTCGTCACGATCGTGGAGATGCTGACGGAGGCGTTCGCCCCTGCGCTCTTCGATTCACTCGGCATCTTCATCCCTTTGATCGTGGCCAACTGTCTGATCATGAGCCGCGCGGTGGCCTACGCCTCTGAGAACAACGTGGGCAGAAGCGCCATAGACGGCCTGGGCATGGCTGTTGGATTCGGCCTTGCCCTCGGCTTGATCGGGCTCACGCGGGAATTCCTTGCGACAGGCGCGATCGCTTACGGCGTCTTCATCCCTCTCCCCGTCGAAGGCGCGATACTGGGCTTCGATATCGCCCCCTTGAACATGGAAGTGTTCGTCGGGCCCGCCGGCGGGTTCATCGTCATCGGTGTATGGCTCGCGGTGTTCAACGCGATCGGCCTTTATAAATCGCGCAAGAGGAAAGAGGCCTGGGACCGCTGGGTCGAGAAGAAGAAACGCGAAAAGGCCGAGAAGAAAAAACAGAAAGCGATGGAAAGCGCAGGTGGTAGTGCATGAGTCCGACTGTATTCTTCGTAGCGATCGTCTCCTCGATGCTCGTCAATAATATCGTCTTGTTGCGGTTCTTGGGAATCTGCCCGTTCCTGGGCGTCTCCAAGCGCAGCGAGACTGCTGTAGGAATGAGTGCCGCGGTCATGTTCGTCATGGTCGTGAGCTCGGTTCTGACCTATCTGATCTATTACTACATACTGGAGCCCTTCGAGATCACCTATATCTCCACGATTGCCTTCATCCTGGTCATCGCTTCGCTCGTGCAGCTTGTGGAGATGTTCATCAAGAAGATCAGCAAGAAGCTCTACAAGAGCCTCGGCATCTATCTGCCGCTCATCGTGACCAACTGTGCGATCATCGGCATCGCCGAGACCAATGTCAGGGAGGGCTATGCGACGGAATACGGCGTTCTCCCGGGACTCGGCGTCGCGACGGTAAGCGCCCTCGGCGCCGCCCTCGGTTTCGCCCTGGTGATCTTCGCCTTCTCGACGATCCGTGAGCGCCTAGAGGCGGCGGACGTTCCGCCCGCCTGGAAAGGCATCCCCATATCGCTGGTGATCGCCGGCATCATGGCGCTCGCCTTCCTGGGACTGGAGGGACTCGTCTGATGCTGCCTGCGATTATAACCCTGGCTGTCGTCGTCGTGTTGTTCTTCACCACTTATTTTCTCAACCGGCGGACGGATGTACCGCTTGAAGCGCATGAGATGCCCGATCGCGACACCTGCATGGGCTGTGACAATCATGGATGTCGCATCAAGCAGGAACTCGAATCTTTAGACGAAAGCGCAGAGGAGGCATATTGACATGGCTGCAGTATTCACACTGGCACTTCTCGGCGGCCTTCTGGGACTAGGGCTCGCTATCGCCTCTGAAGTCCTCGCTGTCGAACAGGACCCGCGCATCATGGGCGTCAAGGAGCGGCTTCCCAATCTCGATTGCGGCGCCTGCGGATATCCGAGCTGCGAGGCGTTCGCGGAGGCCATCGTCACCGGCGAGGTCAAGAAGGTCACCTTGTGCAAGCCCGGCAAGAACAGCAACTACAATGCCATCATCCAGTACCTCAAGGAGCATCCGGATGAAGACGGCACCATCATAACCCTCGAGAAATGACCCTGCGCCGCAGGGTTTTTCTCTGGCGGCTGAAAGCGTTATCACATCTCAAAGCCTTATGCAAGCCGTGCGCGAAGACCGTTTTTATTGAAAACAAGGGCTCTGGATGGTATAATGATTCTCGGACAAACTAAGAAAAAAGAAAAAATATAGGACGGAAAGGTGAATGATATGAAGCGAATCTACATGTTTGGCGAAGGCACCCAGGAGATGAAAGAACTCCTCGGCGGCAAGGGCGCCAACCTCTCACAGATGAAGCGTCTCGGTGTTCCGGTTCCCGCTGGTTTCACCATTACAACGGAGATGTGCACGGAATACTATGAGAACAACGAGAAGATGTCCGACGCGCTCACCCAGGATATTCAGGCGTATGTCGAGAAACTCGAGGAGGGGACTGGAAAATCTTTCGGCGACAAGGAGAACCCCCTGCTCGTATCCGTGCGTTCCGGCGCGAAGATCTCGATGCCGGGCATGATGGATACCGTGCTCAACCTCGGTATGAACGACGACGTGGTGGAAGGCATGATCAAGAAGACGGACAACCCCCGTTTCGTCTATGATGCCTACCGCCGTTTCATCCAGATGTTCGCAGAGGTCGTTCTGGGCGTCGATATGAAAAATTTCAATGAAGTCATCGACAATCTCAAGAAGGACAAGGGCTATGCATCCGATGTGGATATCACAGCGGATGACTGGCAGGATGTTGTCGAGAAGTTCAAGTCGATCTACAAGCAGGAGGTCGGTGAACCCTTCCCTCAAGATCCGATCGAACAGCTCTTCATGTCCGTCGAAGCGGTCTTCAGCAGCTGGGATACACCCCGCGCCCGCGTCTATCGCGACCACAACAAGATTCCGCATGATCTCGGCACCGCTGTCAATGTACAGGAGATGGTCTTCGGCAATACCGGCGGCGAATCGGGCACCGGCGTGCTCTTCACCCGCGACCCCAAGACCGGCGAGAACAAGGTCTTCGGCGAGTTCCTTTTCAACGCGCAGGGCGAGGACATCGTTGCCGGCGTCCGCACCCCCATGGACCTGCAGGAGCTTGGCAACAAGCGGCCGAAGCTCTATGATGAGCTCATCGACATCCTCAACACTCTCGAAGAACACTACAAGGACATGCAGGATGTCGAGTTCACCATCGAGGACGGCAACCTCTTCATCCTCCAGACACGCACAGGAAAGCGCACTGCCCATGCGGCGGTGAAGATCGCCGTCGACCTCCAGAGGGACGATATCATCACGAAAGAGGAAGCGCTGCTCAAAGTCGACACCGCCAGCATCGACCAGCTTCTCCATCCGGTGTTCGAAGAGAGCGCGCTTGAAAAGGCTGAAAGCGTCGCTCAAGGCCTCGCCGCTTCACCCGGCGCGGCGACCGGCCGCGTCGTCTTCGACAGCGAACGCGCCGCATCCAAGAAGGATGAGGGCGAGAAAGTCCTCCTCTTCCGCAAGGAGACAAGCCCCGAGGATATCGAAGGCATGATCGCCGCGGAAGGCTTCGTCACGCAGCTCGGCGGCATGACCTCGCACGCAGCTGTCGTCGCTCGCGGCATGGGTAAGAGCTGTGTCTCCGGCGCCGGCGAGGTCGAGATCAATGAGAGCGAAGGCGTCATGACCATTAACGGCAAGCAATATAAAGAAGGCGAGTTCTTCTCCATCGACGGCTCGAGTGGAAAGATCTATCCCGGCAAGATCGACACCAAGCGTCCCGAACTCAGCGAGGAGTTCAAGACCATCCTTGAATGGGCTAAGGAGGTCAAGACGCTCGGCGTCAAGGCGAACGCCGACAATGAACGCGACTCCAAGGTCGCCATCGGATACGGCGCGGAAGGCATCGGCCTCGCCCGCACCGAGCATATGTTCTTCGAAGGCGACCGTGTGACCAATGTCCGCGAGATGATCATCGCCGAAAGCAAGGAAGAACGCGAGAAGGCCCTCGAAAAACTCCTGCCCCATCAGCTCAAGGATTTCAAGGAGATCTTCCGCGTGATGGACGATAAAGCCGTGACCATCCGTCTCCTCGACCCGCCGCTCCACGAATTCCTGCCTGACCGAGACGAGGTCCCCGAGGCGGCGAAGAAGCTCGGCGTCAGCGAGGAGCGCCTCACCCGCGCCCTCGATAATCTCGATGAATTCAACCCCATGCTCGGGCACCGCGGCTGCCGCCTCGCCGTCAGCTATCCCGAAATCAGCGTGATGCAGGCGAAGGCGATCATCCAGGCCGCCATCGAAGTCAAGAAGGAAGGCATCACTGTCAAGCCCGAGATCATGATTCCGCTCATCTCCACACTCGGAGAGTTCACCTATCTCAGGGACTATATCAAGAAGACTGCGGATGAGCTGATCGAAGCCGAAGGCATTGAACTCGACTATCTCATCGGCACTATGATCGAAACGCCGCGCGCGGCGCTCGTCGCCGATGAAGTCGCCAAAGAGGCCGATTTCTTCAGCTACGGCACCAACGACCTCACCCAGATGACATTCGGCTTCAGCCGTGATGACGCCGGCAAGTTCCTCGGTCAGTATGAGAAACTGAAGATATTGGGCCACGACCCCTTCCAGGCCGTCGACCAGCGCGGTGTCGGCGAGCTCGTCAAGATCGCGACAGAACGCGGTAAAGGCAATAACGAGGACCTTATCGTCGGCATCTGCGGCGAGCACGGCGGCGACCCTTCAAGCATCGACTTCTTCCATCGCGCCGGCCTCGACTATGTCTCCGCATCCCCCTTCCGCGTCCCGGTGGCCATCGTCGCTGCGGCGCACGCCGAACTCGAGAACTGATCAGGCTTTTCAAAAGGCGCACCTTGCGGTGCGTCTTTTTTTTCAGGGGTTTTCGGATGGTCCGGCCATTGGTATAATGCACACGAGGTGATTATATGAGCACGTGGCGATACCACCTATCGGACATGAAACAGAGCGATTACTTTCAAGGCCTTATCGATACTGTCAACCGTCTTTATGAGGAGCGCAAGGTATACCCTCCGAAGAAGGACATATTCAAAGCGCTAAAGCTTACGCCCTATCAAGATGTGAAGATCGTCATCCTCGGCCAGGACCCCTATCATCAGAAGGGCCAGGCCATGGGACTTGCCTTCGGGGTCAATCCCGACGTGGCCGTGCCCCCCTCGCTCAAGAACATCTACAAGGAGCTCGAGCGGGATCTCGATGTCCCGCCCAAACCGCACGGCGACCTCCGCGGCTGGGCCAGACAGGGCGTGCTTCTGCTCAATACGACGCTCACCGTCGAGGATTCCAGGCCGAACGCCCATCAAAGACTGGGCTGGGAGCGTTTCACGGACGAAGTGGTCCGCGCGGTCGATGCGCACCCCGAGCCCGTCGTCTTCATGTTATGGGGGAATCATGCGCGCAGGAGGAAACGCCTGATCCGGAGCGATAAGCATCTCATCCTCGAGGCCTCGCATCCGAGTCCGCTTTCGGCGCGTTATTCCTTCTTCGGGTGCGGCCATTTCTCGAAAGCGAATGCATTTTTAAGAAAACACGGCCGGGAGGAAGTGGATTTTTCCAAGTAGTTGCATTTTTTCACTGAACTGTTACAATGCACCTGTCAGAGTGACCGTTTCGCGTTAAGTGTTATGCCATGGGATGTCGGGCATAAACGAACACGTTCGTGGCGTTGAAGCGGTGCGTCCGCTGGCATTACTTTGAAATACAAGTATTGTTTGTGGACCTCTCTAATGCGATTAGGAGGTTTTTTTCTTGCAGAATGCACGCATCAGACGCATCACACTTGTGGCCGTGCTTGCGGCTATGGCCGCGGTTGTGAAGATTGTCTTCCAGGTGACGACGACCGGGAATTTCAGGTTCACGCTGTACATGGTCCCCCTGATCATCGTGGGGATGTTGCTGGGGCCGGCGTTCGGCGCTCTCGCGGGATTCGTGAGTGACGCGGCTTACGGCATTGCCCTGGGGTACGGCCTCAATCTCATGACGGTCTCCGCGATGGTATGGGGGTTTCTTGCCGGCATCATGCTCTACAAGAGGCCGTTCACATTCAAGCGGCTCATCATCCTGATCATCGCGGCGTCCCTGCTCGAGTTCGCCATCAATACGGTGCAGCTTGTCATCTTCCAGTGGCAGGATGACCTTTCGCTCGCGGTGAAGACAGTGCTGGGCTTCACCCCGAACCGCGTCATCACCATGCTTTTGCAGTGGCCCTTCCAGATCTATCTTGTAAAGCTGCTTCATGAGCGGATCCTGAAACATTGGACAGTAGGTCATCTCGGCGGAGAAGAGCAATAAAAAGAGCGCGGTCCGCGCTCTTTTTATTGCCGGACGATCGATCGGTAGTGATCGATCAAGTGGGCCTTGTCCTTTGTGAGGGTTTCAGGATGCATCGCATCGGTGCCTTTCAAGGTGAAGAGCCGTGCGGTCTCCGCGTTGAAGAGCTGTTTGAGGATGGTGAGGGTGAGATGGGCGCCGTCGAACATCACGGCGTTCCCGGCGCCGCAGGTGGCGACGATATATAGGCGCTTGATATCAGGGATTTCCTGCTTGTGGGTGAATTTTTTCTTGAAGAGCATCTGCAGGCGGTTCAGGATGGCGAGGAGCTTGTCGCTCAAGGCGCCGAAATAGATAGGCGATGCGAGTATGAGCGTGTCGTCATGGTGGAGCGCGCTGATGATGGCGTCCATGTCGTCGTCGAAAATGCAGGCGGGACGCTTGTCGCAAAAACCGCAGTCGGTGCAGCTTTCAATGCTCATCTCATAGGCGTGATGAACAGTGTTCTCATCGAATATGGCGTCGGCGAGCGTCATGCTGAAACCGTTTTTGTTGGGCGAACCGTTAATCAGCATCGTCGGCCTCGAATTCGACGATCTTGACTTCGCCCGGACCCAGATGGATATCCAGGCCGCCCTCGACAAACTGGGTGAACGGTCGTGGAGGTTCATGCGTGGAGAAAAGGAGCCGTCCCTTGAGGGCCTTGGTCTTGAGCGTCTCCTCAAGTGGGGTCCGTGCGATGATCTGCGCGGTATCCTCAAAGGGATTGAGGTTGCCGAAGACGGCGAGTGCGCGTTTGCGTCTGTTCAGTGTGAAGGCGACGCTCGTTCCGTGGGTGCTGAAAAATCTCGCCCGTCCCTGTGCGATGGCCTTCAGGTATTTTTTGCGCAGGGGGGTGAGCGTCTTGAGGATGGCCGGCATGATGTGGCGCCTTTGGTATCTGTAGTGCAGGGGATAATCATCGAAGAGCGCCAGCTTGCCGTAGTAGGGGTCGTCCATGGCGAGGCGTTTCCGCTCGATGTCGTAGGCGTCGAGTCCGAGGTTCATCGCCTGGCTTTCAAAGATCTCGAGGCCGGCGTTTATGAAGGGGACGCCGCCGGGAAGGAAATGGTTGAGTACGGTGAGGCACTTCGAGAGCGTCTCGCCGCCTTCCCGTGCGGCGAGACGGGGTGTGTCGTGGGTCTCCGCGGCGGCAAATGCGGGGAGGGCGAGGTCCTTCGCATTCTTGAAGAAGCGTTTGCTTTTGCCGTCCCATATCCGCGGCTGCATGAAGAAGCCGTTGCCGACGATGATGTTATAGCCTTTTTGCTTGCTGGCTTTTGCATTCTTCGGCTCGAGCTCTTCGGCGATGAGGCCGAAGTCGGGGTCCTTCTCCCGCGCTCTTTCGATGATGCGGGACAAGAGGGATTCGGGGAGGGCATGGCCCATGTCGATTCTCGCGCCGTCGACCCCGAAGGATTGAAAATGCGGGATGACGTTCTCGAGAGTTTTCCATAGCGCTTCGTTGGGCTTTTTGCCCGGGAAGAGGTTGCTTTTGATGGTGTCGAAGAGGATGTAGGGTGGTGTGTCCTCGCCGATATAGGAAAGACTCGCCTCCGGGTGGTCGAGATAGAGCCGGAAGAAGGTGACATCCGTCCAGGCGGGCTGGATGTCGTTGATGTGGTCGCTGAAGGCCGGGGCGATGGTGAGGTTGTAGTGTTTTTCGATGGCCTCGAGGGGGTTCTCTTCATCCTTTATTCTTTCGAAAAGCTCGGGGTCCTGCGTTCTAGGGTCGTGTTCGAAACGGTCGATGTGTTGTTTGACCTCTTCGCTGGCGTAGACTTTCCTGAGCCGTGCTTTCGTCGGCGCTGCAGTCTGTTCGATGCCCTCGACCGCCGGGGGCGCGTAGTTTTTCTTTTCATCCGCCCTGATCCAGTAGAACCATTCGGGGTGTTCTCTGATGAAGGTGCTGTCTATGCCGTTGGTGCGGGGGATGATGTCGATGATGACGCGGATGCCGAAAGCATGTGCTGCGTCTATGAAGGCCTGGAACTCCTCCTCGAGTGTGAAAGCGTCACCGGTGAGCGTCTCCTTGAGCGCCGGGTCGAGGGAGAAGAAGTCGATGACGCTGTAGGGACTGCCGGCGTCACCTTTGGTGTAGGTGGTGCTGTGCTTCATGATCGGAAGGAGATAGAGTGCATCGATGCCCATGGCTTCAAGATGGGGAAGCAGAGCGATCATCTTTATGAATGACCCTGTCTCTTTATGGCCGTCTCGGTTTTTTCTTTCCACGAAGCCGCTCCGGTCGCTGTCGAAAGCACTCGATGTGCGCACGAGGCTGGAATAGATGACGCTCTCTTTCAGCCAGTCGCCGCCTTTTTCAATGGTTTTGGCCCTGGAGAGCGAGGCTCCTGATTGCACGCCCTTCTCGCGTGCTATTTTGAAAAGGGCATGGAAATATTCATACGGATTCACGAGCGCGTCGCCTTCCCTTGTGAAAGCCGCGTCGATATCAAGTCCCCGGGTGAAGAGGTCGGGGACGGCATAGGTCTCGGGACCGCGTCCCTTTTGCGATGCGAAATAGGTTTCAAAGCGTTTCAAGCTCATTTGTCTCATCCTTTCTCAGCCCTTATTATACATAAGAATGGAGCGATTGAAAATCCAGCCGGCAAGTAAACGCTTACGACGGGGCGATATCGCTGTAAAAAGTCAGGGAAACTTGTTATAATTCGTTGTGAGGAGTGATATGTATGACAAGACCCACAGTACTCATCGTCATGGACGGCTGGGGCCTTGCGGAACCTTCCGAAGGCAATGCAGTCCATCTGGCGAACACTGAGAATTTCGAAAAGCTAAAAGAGAGATATCCCTATAACACCCTTCAGGCCGCAGGCATGGGTGTTGGCCTTCCTGAAGGACAGATGGGCAACAGCGAGGTCGGCCATCTGAACCTCGGCGCCGGCCGTGTCGTGTATCAATCCCTTACGCGCATCCATAAAGCCATCGAGGACGGAACTTTTTTCGAGAACGCCCCGTATAACGCCGCGTTCGACCATGTGAATAAGAACAATTCCAAGCTCCATGTCATGGGGCTTTTGAGTGATGGGGGCGTGCATTCGCACATCGACCATTTCAAGGCGATGATCGACTTCGCCCAGAAGAAAGGTGTCGAGGACATATTTATACATGCATTCCTCGATGGCCGTGATGTGCCTCCCCAGTCCGCAGTAAGCTATATCGAGGAGCTCGAGGCCTACATGCGGGAAGTGGATCTAGGCGCCATCGCCAGTGTGCACGGGCGTTATTATGCGATGGACCGGGACAAGAACTGGGACCGCATCCGCAAATCCTACGATATCCTTACTGAAGCCAAAGGAAGAACTGCCGAGTCAGCGAAAAGCGGTATTGAATCCTCCTATGAGGAAGGCGTGAACGATGAATTCGTAGTCCCCTTCTCAGTCGATGCGCGCGGCACTATCGATGAGAATGATGCCGTCGTGTTCATGAACTTCCGTCCTGACCGTGCGATCCAGATGTCCACTGCGCTCACGAATCCCGATGCATCGGGGCTTGATGCACCGAAGCGTTTCGACAACCTGCACTTCGTCTCCACCATGCATTATGCGGAACAGGTCAAGGGCTCCATCGCCTTCGGCCTGCAGAAACTCGATGATGTCTATGGAGATGTCATCAGTAGGGCAGGCTTGAACCAGCTCCGCATCGCGGAGACGGAGAAATACGCCCACGTCACGTTCTTCTTCGACGGCGGCGAGGACCGCGAGATTGAAAACAGCAAGCGCGTGCTCATCAACTCCCCCGGCGTCGCGACGTATGACATGAAGCCCGAGATGAGCGCGCATGAAGTGACTGACAAAGTCCTCGACGAGCTCGAAAGCGGAGCGCACGACACGATCATCCTGAATTACGCCAACTGCGACATGGTCGGCCATACCGGGGACATCCAGGCCGCTATCAAGGCGGTCGAGACCACCGATGAATGCGTCGGCAAAGTCGTGGACAAGGTTGAATCCCTCGGCGGCGTCGCTATCGTCACCGCCGATCATGGCAATGCGGAGAAGATGCTCGATGGTGAAGGCGGCTCGCACACTGCCCATACAAGCAGTCTCGTGCCGATAGTGATCACCGACACCAGCATCGAGATCCGTGATGGGGGCATCCTCGGAGACATCGCCCCCACCATGCTGGAATATCTCGGCGTCGACCAGCCACAAGCGATGACGGGCAAGAGCCTCGTCAGAAAGAAATGACCTTGAAACGCCACCATATAAAATTTTTAGAAGGAGAGATGCAGTATGCCCTATATCAATGATGTATACGCACTTGAAGTACTCGATTCACGCGGCAACCCGACGATCGAAGTAGAGGTGGTTACCGCCTCGGGTGCCACAGGACGCGCCCTTGTCCCCTCCGGCGCTTCAACCGGGGAGCACGAGGCTGTTGAACTCCGTGACGGCGATGAGAAACGCTATCTCGGAAAAGGCGTCACCAAAGCGGTGGAGAACGTCAATGACGTCATCGCGCCCGAGCTCGTCGGCATCGATGTCACAGAACAAGCGCTGATCGACCAGACGATGATCGAACTCGATGGCACCAAGAACAAAGGAAAGCTGGGCGCCAACGCCATCCTCGGCGTCAGCATGGCTTGCGCCCGCGCTGCGAGCGAGCTGCTCGGCCTCCCGCTCTATCAATATCTCGGAGGTTTCTCGGCGCGCGAACTTCCCGTCCCCATGATGAACATCCTGAACGGCGGCTCGCACGCGGACAACAGCGTGGATTTCCAGGAATTCATGATCATGCCCGTGAACGCCGAATCATTCAAAGAGGCCCTCAGGGTCGGCGCTGAAGTGTTCCATGCGCTCAAGTCCGTCCTCAAATCCCGTGGCTACAACACCACGGTCGGCGATGAAGGCGGTTTCGCGCCCAGTCTGAAATCGAACGAGGAAGCCCTTGAGCTGATCATGGAGTCCATCGAGAAAGCCGGCTACACTCCCGGTGAGGATGTGGTGCTTTCGATGGACGTCGCTTCCAGTGAATTCTATGACAGCGACAAGGAACGCTATGTACTCGAAGGAGAAGGAAAAGAGCTCACCGCCACGGAGCTCAGTGACTTCTACCTGACGCTCGTCGACAAATATCCCATCGTCTCGCTCGAGGACGGGCTCGATGAGAACGATTGGGACGGCTGGCAGGTGCTTACCGAGAAACTCGGTGACAAAGTGCAGCTCGTCGGCGATGATTTGCTTGTCACCAACACTGAGAAGCTCCAGTATGCAATCGACAACAACGTTGCCAACAGCATCCTCGTGAAAGTCAACCAGATCGGCACGCTCACCGAAACGTTCGAAGCCGTCGAGATGGCGAAACGCGCAGGCTATACCGCCGTCATCTCCCATAGGAGCGGTGAGACGGAGGACACCACCATCTCCGATATCGCCGTCGCGTCGAATGCCGGCCAGATCAAGACCGGTTCGCTCTCGCGCACCGACCGTACGGCGAAATACAACCAGCTCCTCCGCATTGAAGACGACCTGGGCGAGACGGCCGTCTTCAAAGGCCTGAAGACACTCTACAACCTCAAGAAAAAGTCCTGAGACATCAAAAATAAAAAAAGCCGCCGGACCGATTGCAATCGGTCCGGCGGCTTTTTATCACCAGAGAGGTCCCTGGAGCTGCCAGCTCCAGATTTGTAGTGCAAGCGCCAGCAGAACACTCGACAAAGCGCCGATCAAGCACCATCTGGCGTCCTTAGGTTTCTCCTCGCGGAAAAGGGCGAAAAGAGCGAACCCCAGAAAAGGGATGATGATGGAGATGAAAAAAAGCAGAAAGCGGATTGTCAGATCCGCGAGCGGAGATCTCGTATCCGGTTCTTTTTCTGAATGTTCCCAGGTTTTCTGTATGTCCTTGAACACATCAACATGTTCATCTCTGCCATTCTTTTTCTGCTTGTCGCTCATCTGTATCATCCTTTATGATAAGGTGTTTGTCATATCCATCATATACATAAAATGCTATAAGGTCAAAATAAAATCAGCCTCTTGCATAAAAGAGCCGCCGGCTCGACCGGCGGCTCTAGAAGATGCAGAAGGCATCAGTGGTGTCAATGCCCTTGGCAAAGCTCTTTATAGGAAGGACCCTTCTCTCTTGTGATCATTCTTCCTTGGCTTCTTCGATGGTGCTTAGAATCCGGGCATCTGAACGGAAATTGTGGGCGGTGATCTCTGCATCGACTTCGACTCCGAATTCGATGCTGTCGTAATGTTCGTCCGTGAACACAGAGGGTGAGCTCATGAGCAGGATGGCCCCGCTGGGGGTGAGATTGGTGGTGATGGAGGAGGCTCCGCCGGTGGGGCGTTCCCCGACGACAGTGGCGATCTCCATCTCCTGTACGATCTGTGCCATGACGTTGGCGGCGCTGTAGGTGACAGGCGAGACGAGGACGTGCCATTCATAGTCGTCCCGCGCTTCGACATCGGATTCATAGTAGACGGTGGAAGTGGACTGATCGAGGGTGTTGAGCTGGTTGATGGGGATGTCCTCGTCAGTCATATAGCCTATGGTCTGGATCATGCCGCCCATGACACCGCCGGTATTGCATGAGAGGTCGACGATGATCTCTTCGACAGTTCCTTTCTCGTCGATCTCATCGAGGTAGTCGGCGAATGCATCCGGGGTGTCTTCATCGAAACCGAGGAGCGGTATGCGGGCGACGCGCCCCTCGTCCATGTAGACAATACCGTCCGGTTCGCAGAACTCTTCGGGGAGTGTTTCCCACATAGTGTTATAGAAATTCTGTCCTCTGGGACCGAAATCGTCTATGTCAAGGGCGCGGCTATAATCCGGGTCGAAGGGGCCGGCCATGATGAAGTCCGTGTGCAGATCATCCATGTCATAGGCGAGGTCGAAGAGGTTATCGTAGTGGTCCCTGTCCTCTGCCGTGAATTCCTCGCGTTCGAAGATGTTGTAGTAGGTGTCTACGCCCTGATCCTCCTTCAGTCCGTAGTAATAGTCGAAGGAGAAGGCGAGATAGTCATAGGTCGCTTTCTGAAGATGTTCCGGCATGTCTTCACGGTTGTAGCCGCTTTGTCGCAAGGTGTCTTCTAAGTCGTCATCGTCCATGAGTTGATAGGTGTCGATGCCGTAGAGGTCATCGCCGTTATAATATACATCGAACATCGACCCTGATAGGAAGAGATTGGCGACATGGAGCGGGAGGAGATGCCTGTCCTCTTCAATGAACAGCGGCAGGCGGTACTGGGTGAGGTCGAAGGTGACGGGGTCTTCGAATTCCTGTTCGTAGTCGACAACGTTCAAATCCTCGCCGAAATCCGTCTCTGTCGGGGCCTGGAAGGCCGAGAAGAAGTCGGCGTGGGAGACGACGGCCTCGTTAGTATCGAAGTCGATGGTGAACGTATATTCGACAGTCTCGTCTTCGTCGTTGGTGTCGAGGTCTTCGACATCGTCTTCCGCTTCGGCTTCATATGTGAAGGTGACGGTGTTGTCCTCTTCTTCGCAGTCGAGTTCGTCGAAGTGGATCGCGCCCTTGCTTTCGCCGCCGTCGAGGAGGTTGAGGAATTCCGTGAGGTCTACGTAGGGAAGGCTTTTGTCGTCTGTGTAGAAGATGTCGATGTCCGTGCTGTCGAGATGGTATTCGTCAGCCAGATTCTCGAATCCGAGCGTCCGGGCTTCCACGATCTGTCTCGGGGGTTCCGCTTCGACATACACCTCGAAGGAGAAGGACTTTTCTATATCCTCGTAGGTTGTCTCGGCGATGAGCTCGACGGATTGGTCACCGTCTTCTGAAAGCGGCGGCTGGACCTCGCCGAGCTGGGTGATGATGGCGGGGTCGGAGGATGTCCACTCGAATGCAACGCCGTTCTCTGTCTCCGGGAAGGGGAGGGAGTCTTCGACAGTCTCTCCCGCCCATCCTGTCTCGGAGATGACGTCGATGACTGCGGCCGCGGCATCAGCCTCTTCTTCAGCATATGGTGTGATGGTGGTGGTGAACGTCTCGCTGTATTCGACGTCGCCGGCATTCAGGGTTAATGTGAGGTAGGTGTCCTTGTCATCCTCTTCGGGCCTGGTGAGAAAGTTTTCTGTGATCAAAGGTTCATCTGCCTCCCATGTGGCATGGTAGCCTTCGATACGTGTCGGGAGCCATGTGGTTTCGGTGATGGTCTCTTCTATGGAGACAGTGTCGATGGCTGATGCAAGAAATTCTCCAGTCTTCTCCTGTGAGTAGGCGGGGATGGCGACATCGAAACTGCGTGTGATCACATCCTGCCCGTCTGTAAACTCCCCTTTCAGGCTGGCGTCTTCATCCTCTTCTCCATGATAGGGGGCGTCGATGTTTCCATGGATGTCGAGGGGGCCTTCTTCGACCGTCCATGTAATGTCATAACCTTCAAACTCATCAGGTAGTTCGATGGCCTCCTGAGCTTGTTCGGGGAGTTCGAAATTGAACACGGCATCTTCAAATGTGCTCAGCGCCGTTACGGTGATTTCGATAGTCCTCTCAGCATCGTCGGTCGAAGCAATCAGTTCAGCTGTCTGGTCTCCAGTGTCGTAGGAAGGACGTTCTACGCTTCCATCGTCATCGATGTATGCATCGCCAGACCATTCTATGGCATGGCCGTCTATCTCTTCAGGGAGTGTCAGGTCCTCGTCCGTACGGCCTGGCAGTTCAATTTCGTTCAACGCTTCCTCCGCGGAGCTATAAGCGAGGACTGTGACGGAGAACGTCCGTGTCGCGCTATATTCTCCGTCCTCGATTGTGGCGTCGAGACGTACCGTCATGTCTCCGAGGCTGGAACTCGGCCGGAAGACATTGCCTTCGTTGTCGATGAGATTCTCATCATGGCTCTCCCAGACGATGTCATGACCGTCCTTGCTTTCCGGGAGAGTCAGTGCGTCCGTGGCCTCGTCCTCGAGTTCGATCTCATCGAGGGTGTTCTCAAGCTCGCGTGCGCCGTTGCAGGCGGCGAGCGCGAACAAGAATAATGCACTCAGGAATAGAATTTTCTTCAAGTTTCCACTTCCTTTCTATAATATCCTTATATATGTTAAATCGTATCATGCGGATATCGCTGATGCAAACCTTTTCATGAGAGGGTTTGTGTGGCGGGGAAAATAGTGTATAATGTAGGTGAAAATATCTACACGTGATTGAATTCACAGAAAGTTCGGTGCGGAATGCTTGATAAGAATCGCAGGAAAGGATGGCGCTTTTACGTCCAGGCGTTCATCTCAGGTGTCGCAGGTGTATTGATCCTGGGAGTGCTCTCAGCGGTCTGGCAGTGGCCGCTGGACAGTTTCAACGAGACGATCGAAGGGTTTTGGTACATCCCTATCTATGTAGTCCTGATCGTCTTCTTTTTTCAGAAATCCAAGGAGATCTTCGGTGCTAAGACAAGAGCCCGGAATGAAGCTCACGATTTCCTGATGCACATGTCGAAGAAAGTGCGGAAGGACCTGGGGTATGAGAAGGAGGAGTTTCAGGAGCTTCAGGAAGACGAGCGGTTCCAGACCTTTTTCGAGGACCTCTATCGTTTATACATGGAAGGCGAGCGCGCGGATCTTTCATTCAATGATATGGAGAGGCGCTTTGATGAGGATGACTTTCCTTACGAAGCTGCGCAACTCCTTATCAAGGAGACCAAGCGCGTGCGCGAAGCGTACAAGGAAGACTGACCGGGGTTGTAGGTTTCCGTTGGTTCTATGCAGGTCGGATGCCTATACAAGCATGTCCCCCCTGGTGCTGTCCGGGTTGGATGTAGGAGAGTGCTTGCCAGACCTCTTTATAAAGGTCAGGACGCTCCGCGGTTTTTGCATTTTTCCTTATTTTATCTTTACCTTGAGGGTTGAATGTATTATAATATATCACAACATTACAGAGGATATTGTGCGCTGACGCACCGGCAACGAGGCACGATTTCAAAAACCTCTTTGATTTCGCGTCATTTTCGTATATAATAGACTATGTAGTGCATGGAAAAGTTATGAGATTTCGAGGCGGTCCTTATCATAAGGGATTGCCTGGAAATTCATAAAAAATAAAAAAGGAGAGATATTGCATGAAGAAAGGTTTACTAGCGCTGTTGACTGTCTCAACTCTGGTACTTCTGACAGCGTGTGGCCTGTTCGGCGACCCTGACCCTGAGTCAGTATCGGTCGACCCGAACAACGTCACTATCGAAGTCGGCCAGACAGAGACCGTCGAAGTTGCCATCGACCCTGAAGATGCTATTCAGGATGTAGAATGGGCCAGCGCGGACGAAGACATCGCTACTGTTGATGATGGCACCATCACTGGTATCGCAAAAGGTGAGACCACAATCACCGCGACATCAACAGAAGATGAAGAATTATCTGCGACCGTGCAGGTTGAAGTCCTGACCGCCGCGCAAAGTGTACAGGAAGTCTGGGATTTAGAAGAAGACGAAGACGTACATACAAGCGGTGTCGTCACGGACATCACGGATCACAGGACATTCTTCATCGAAGATGACACACGGGCCATCGCGGTCTATGATTCAGAAGATGAAGGCATCGTAGATGACCTCGAAATCGGCGACGAAGTTCAGATTTTCGGTGTTCGCGATGCATTCGCCATGGATTGGTGGGACTCTGATTATTCCTTCAACCAGATTGGCGAACCTGAAGTCACTGTCCTCGACAGCGACCAGGAACTCCCCGACAGCGTCGATATTGAAGATGTCGACCTTGAGGACGAAAGCGAAATGGTCGAATATCAGGGCCATCGCATCGACCAGAGAGGACTTCTTGTCGACGACATCGATGAAGACGATCACGGAAACATCGACGTCTATCTCGAGAGAGCCGATGACGGCGCGGAGATTCAGATCCGTTATGACAGCCGTCTGGCAGACTCAGATGCGGCAGCTGACGCCCTTCTTGACCTTAAAGAAGGCAACATGATCGACATTTTCGGCATGACACTCGGTTGGTTCGACGGACCGCAGCTTGCTTATAGCTCTGCCGACACATTCGTCGAGCCGAGCGAAATGGCTGAAATATCCCTGCCTGCTTATGAAAACAACGAGCTTGACCTCAGAGTCACCGACAACGTCCCGCTCTCTTATGAGCTTCTCCCCGAGCAGGAAGTTGAAGTCACAAGCGACGATGAAGACGTTGTCGTAGTTGAGTTTGATGAAGAAGAAGGCGCCTTCTTCGCTAACGCAGTAGGCCCTGGCGAAGCGACTGTCACATTCGACCCTGTCGATGCTGACCCGGTTGACCTCCACGTATCAGTCAGAAGCCTTGAAATCATCGCTCCCGAGGAACTCGAAGTGCAATACACTGAAGCGGTATCCATTGACTGGATGGTAGATGAATCACCAGCGCTCTTCCCCTTCCAGGACATCACTTATGAAGTGGAAGACGAAGATATTGCCAAAGTTGAAGGCGTTTATGACGAGGACGACGAAGGCAATGAAGTACAGCTGGACGTCCAGATAATCGGCCAGGAGCTCGATGCACCGGCCACCACTGAAGTGACCATCACTTCAGTTGCCGACCCCTCTGCGAGTGCGACAATCACCGTCGAAGTCGTAGAACCCGAGCCGACAATCACAGTACCTGAAATCATCCCCGTCGAACTCGGCGAGGAATACGATGTCCTTCAAGACGTCACCGCTGAAGATGTCATTGACGGCGATCTGACGGACGACATTGTGCTCGTTGACGATGACGATTTCGATTACAACGAAGAAGGCGACTACGAAATTACTGTCAGCGTTGAGAACAGCTATGAGAACGTTACTGAAGCGACGTTCACAGTCAGCGTCCAGGCAGACGCAGCGACATTCGCTGATGGCTTCTACAATTTCCGTTTCACCAGCCCTGAATTCCAGAACCGCTTCTTCGCACACGCTGAACGGTATCTGATGGAGACACAGTATGGCGGCGTCCCCGTCATGACTGATGCTGGTGCTGTAGCGTATTCCGATCGTCTGGACCTCGTTCCCGACGAAGCGATTCCTCTCATGAACTGGGGCGTTGCGTTCGCTGAAATGACTGAAGACGACTCCAACGTCATCATGGACGACGGTGATCCTGGTGAAGAGGGCGAATACACCTTGAGACAACGCCTTAGCGGCGACCCTGACACCTTCCATCAGTGGATTTATGACGACGCCAACAGCAGCGACATGATCACACTGTTCCAGGATTCGCTCTATTACTTCACATTCGATGATTTCGACGATCCGACCGGTTTCGACCTCGTGCCCGGCATGGCGGACGGCATGCCCAATCCGATTGATGAGGAAGAACTCGATGTCGGCATGACTGTTGCCCATGAATGGCACATCGATATCCGCGACGACCTAGAATGGTATCTCCATGAAGATATCGAAGAAGACTATTCCACTGACATTACAGCTGAGGATTTCATTGAGACCTATAAGCTCGCACTCGATGAAGGCTGGTTCCGCGCAGTCACCGGCGGCGGCGACTTCTTCGACCCCGGACAGCGTATCGTGAACGCTGAAGAATACTATGAAGGCGAAGTTGACTGGGAAGACGTCGGCCTCTGGGTAGAAGATGACCACACACTCGGTTTCGAATTCGAGTATCAGATGGACGAATGGGACGTCATCTACTGGCTTTCAAGCTTTGTCATGACGCCGATCCATCTCGAACTTTATGAGGACGTAGGAGATTCCTACGGCACATCCCATGACACCATCGCGGCGCACGGACCCTACTACATCAGCTACTATGAACCCGACAGCATCATCCGTTTCCGCGAGAACCCGAACTTCCACGATCCTGACCGCTATAGTATCACCGGTCGCGACGTGCGCATCATAGAAGATACTGAGATTGCATTCGAAGAGTTCCTCGATGGCACCCTCGATGCAGCCACTATCCCCGGCGCACGTTATGAAGAGTTCGTGGATGCGGACTTCACACACTTGCTGCCTGGCGCGACGACTTTCCGCATCAACTTCAATGCACTCGGCACGCCAGAAGGTCAGCGCGAAGAATTCCCTGCAAGCACTTATGAGCCCGAGCCCATTCTCGCCCACGAGGACTTCCAGATGGCTATGTTCCATGCATTGAACCGTGAAGTGCTCGCAGAAGAAGTGCTTGTCACCAACGAACCGCAGATGTATTATTTCTCCGAAGCCTATGTCGTCGACCCGAGGGAAGGCACACCGTTCCGCAATGCACCGCTCCCCGAAGACATGGTAGATGAGGAAAATGAAATCTATACCTGGGGAGAATGGGTAGGCGAAGGCCTCGGCCGCGATACCTACGGCTACATGCCTGACCTCGCGACGGACATGTTCCTCAGCGCTCTTGAAGATAAGGTTGATGAAGGCTTCTATGAAGCAGACGACACCATCGAGTTGGATCTCCATGTCTTCGCCGGAAGCGAAGAACAGCTCAACTTCGGTGAGTTCGTCAAAGAGTCCTTCGAGGATAATTTCTACTGCGAGGACAATGACATCGGCGTAGTAGTCAACGTCACCCCGACTGAATTCCCTGACATCTACTACAACTACATGATGACGGGTGATTTCGACCTCGCTATCGGTGGAATTTCCGGTTCCACTCTCGACGCCGCTTCATTCCTCGATGTCTTCAGTGAGGACAACCGTGGCGGCTTCACAATCAACTGGGGTATCGACACGTCCACCGCCAATATCGAGATAGAATACGAAGATCCTGAAACAGGCGAAGAACGCCGTGAACTCTGGTCCTTCGATGCAATTGTCGAAGTACTCCGCGGCGAAGTCTATCTTGAATTCGGTGAAGAAGCTACCCCACCTGAAGATCCCGAAGAGGACTAATCCTCTTTCAGCTCAACAATCAACAACTGGCGGCACCTTCCGGGTGCCGCCTTTTTTTATCTTGTTGTTCGATATCCAAAAAAGAATTTAATGGAATGAGGAACTTTAAACATAATTTTGCATTATTTGGCGCAAGGCAAATTCAGGGCTTTGCTGAAAGAAAAAATGTTTTTTCAATTAAGAAAAGGCTATGTCTTATTTAAAAACTTTCGTCTATATGCTTTCACACCTTTATTTTCATGGGAAGATGTAGTACAATTTAAATATAGAAAAATTAAGTATTTGTCTTAAGGTGTTTTTTGCAGAAATATTCCTGACGGGATGGTAATTGTATGCTGCAATGTCTGCTTGATTTTTGTGAAACATCTGCGTGCGATCAGAGCATGAATGGGATTCTTATCCTATATTAGATATGTAACGGCTGTCGACACACGGTATGCTGTCGCGGCGGTTCTTTTTTTGACACTACATGTGAAAGGGCCTTCATGGTAGGATACAATTTCCGTAGGATTTTCTCTTGAAATATTGTTTTCAATCATATATGATATACGAAATACACTAGGTGAAATGAAAGTGCGTTACTTGGCGACATTGAAGCGTTTCTGAATAGGACGCTTCGTTGATATACATTCAGTCTATTTAAAAAGCTCGGAAAGGACGGCGGTATCAGTGATACGGTATACGCTCATCAGGACCTTATGGATATTCATTATTCTTTTCATAGTGGTCTCATTAAATTTCATCCTGTTAAGAGTTGCACCGGAATATCCACCCCCGGACCCTGACCAAAGGGACATCTATTATGAAAGGCAGCGCGACGACGGGTTTGTCACAAGAGTGACCCTGCTTGAAGAAGTTGAAGAGGACGCTGAGCGTATGGAGGAGATCCGCGAGCATGGCCGTGAGCTCGCCGGCGTTGCCCATTTCGATGATCGGAATGGAACGATGTGGGTCTATGAAGATGTGCCGATCATGCAGCAATATGCGTCATGGATGACAAACATCCTCACTGAATGGAACTGGGGGTACTCGACACGTATCCAGGTCAATGTGCCCGTGTTCGATGTGCTTGTGAGCCGCATACCGGTCACGGTGCAGCTGAACCTTATCGCGTTGTTCTTCTATATCCCGATTGGATTCACGCTCGGAATCATTGCGGCCTTGAAGAAGAACAGCACGACGGACAATGCTATTTCGACGCTGGTCATGATCGGTATATCTGTGCCCAACTTTGTTGTCATGTCGATACTGGTGCTCTTTTTCGGGTATACCCTGGGGTGGTTGCCCACCCAGTTCCCGGCCTCTGACATCGTCGGTATCATACAGCTGACTGCGGTGGTGTTGCCGGTCCTAGCGCTGGCATCCAACCCTATTGCGCACTTGACGCGTATGACAAGGGCCGAACTGACCGAGGTGCTGACTTCGGACTTCCTGCTTCTCGCCCGTACAAAAGGGCTTACCAGACCTCAGGCGGTCGTGCGTCATGCGATGAGGAACTCCATGGTTCCGCTTGTACCCGGCATTATCTTTTCATTCGTAGGATTGCTGAGCGGTTCCGTTGTCATCGAACAGATCTACAGCATCCCCGGTACAGGCCGCATATTCGTCAGAGCGATGCAGGAGGATGACTACAACCTTGTCCTGGGTGTCACGGCGTTCTACACGATCATCAGTCTCTTTGCTGTATTGCTTGTCGACCTATCTTATGGAATCGTCGATCCTCGTATCAGAATGGGGGCTAGAAAATGAGTCGTAAAAAGAAAAGACAATTCGAGCAAAAAACTGAAGAGACTTCTACTGAATTCTCATCCGAGGATTTTGAATTTGCTCGCAGAGATGAAGAAAGAATATATGACAAGAAATTCGAGACCAAGCCTGTCGGTTTTTTCCGCGATGCAATGAAGCGTTTTGCGAAGAACCGCTATAATGTGTATGCGACAATCATCCTGTTAACGCTGGTGCTGCTCGCGATATTCGTGCCTGCGTTCACTACCAAGAACATCACCGGCCAGGAGCCGCAGCTTAGATTCCTTCCGCCGCGCATCCCGGTTGTAGAGCATCTCGGCATTGCGGACGGAACCTCCAGGGTGGAGAACGTGCGCGTTGATCCCGATACGGTTGATCTGGAGGAGGATTTCGGGCTTCCGAGCGAGGACCGTTATCGTCACGAATATATCGTTGAGGACAGCGTCGAGGCGAATTACAGATATTGTGACGACATTGCTGAATCATGCTTCGGGGGTCAGAATGTATTGACACATGATGGGGAAGATACATTCACCATTCTAGAGGCCCCTGAGTTCTGGGTGTTCTCCGATGCGGAGAATCCGGTTGTCGAGATAGATATTGAATCCATGTCCGATAATCCTCTTACGGAACTTACTGTATTCATAGGTGACGAAGAACTCGGCACTATCACGGAAGCCGGGACATATACATTCGACGTCGACCCGCAGACATCACGTCTGCATCTTGAATTCGATGCTGTTGCGAATGAGTATGTATCGTTGAACTCTGTGACCCTTTCAGATGACGCCGAAGAAGACCCTCTTTACTTCTATGAGGGCTACGACCTGGCGTTCTGGAGTATCGACGGGGAACAGAGCGATGCAAGTTATGAAAGACGTGACGGTCGTGAAATGCGCATAGATTTCGATTTCGACGAGTATGAAGCGGCATTCGGCCAAAGAGAACAAAGCGCCTATTCGTCTCGTGACTACTATGCCCTCATTGAGGAATACGATGAGGTGTGCGAGAAGACCGTGGACCCTGATGATCCTGAACGGTGGACCTTCTCAGAAGGGTGCCCGGTCATCGAGGTCAAAGGACAATCAAGGCCTATCGAGTGGGAAGGCGAAGAGTACTACACTTACCATGTGGTCCTCGATTATGCTGTTTATCAAGGGTTTGACGATACACCGTACTTCTTGTTCGGCACTACAAGCAACGGACGCGACCTATTCGCCGTAAGTTGGCGCGCACTGAGGACCTCGCTGTTCATCGGTGTCACTGCTTCCCTGGTCAATATCACGATAGGCATCATCTATGGTTCCATCGAAGGATATTACGGTGGCAAGATCGACTTGCTGCTGGAGCGCTTTGCAGAGGTCATGGGTAGAATTCCATGGCTCGTCACGCTGAGCATCGCATCCGCGCTCCTCGGTCCGGGGGTGTTTACGTTGTTCGTCATCCTCATCTTCTCCGGATGGATAGGTATATCCGGAATCACCCGGACACAGTTCTATCGTTACAAGCGTCGTGAATATGTACTTGCATCCCGGACGCTTGGCGCGAAGGACAGAAGGCTGATCTTCAGGCACATCCTGCCCAACGGCATCGGTACCATCATCACGACCAGCGTCCTGAGTATTCCGATGGTCATCTTCATCGAATCCACCATCTCGTATCTCGGGTTCGGCATCGGTCATGGTGTTGACTTCAATGTAGGCCCCGTCGAATTCTCCGGTGTATCAATCGGCGTCCTGCTTGCCGATGGCCAGGCCCAGATGTATGCCAACCCTTATCTTACCGTTGCGCCCGCGCTCATCATCGCTATCTTGATGATTACGTTCAATATGTTCGGTAACGCACTCAGGGATGCATTCAATCCATCATTGAGAGGGGTTGAGGAATAATGGCTGAAGAAAAAGAAAAGAAACTGATTGTCGAAGATCTACATATCTCCTTCCGCACGACCAAAGGCAAAGTCAAGGCTGTGCGCGGTGTGGATTTCGAACTCGAGGAAGGCGAGACACTTGCGATTGTCGGTGAGTCCGGTTCAGGCAAGTCTGTGACCAACCGTGCAATCATGGGCATTCTCGCCGGAAACGGGGAAATCAACCAGGGTAAAATCATCTACGACGGACAGGATCTCACACAGATTTCCGAAGAGGATTTCCACCGCATCCGCGGCAATAAGATCGGGATGATCTTTCAGGACCCTATGTCCAGTCTGAATCCCATCATGCGCATTGAAAAGCAGATCACGGAAGCGGTCATCATCAATGGCAAGCATCTCAAACGCCGTTATAAGCGTATGGTCCACCGCTATAGGACCCGTATCCATGATGCAAAGGCTGCCAAGAAAGCTCTATCCAAAGAAAAGCGCGAAGAGAAGAAGGCCTTGAAAGAAGAAGGCAAGAGTGATCAGCTGCAGTCGATCGACGACAAGTACAAGCAGAAGAAGCAGAAAGCGAAACAGGAGCTCAAGAATGCGAAAAAGGCCTATCGCGACCGCAAGAAGGAAGCGAAGGCGCAGCTCAACCAGGAATGGAAGGATGAAAAGGCGGCTGCCAAGAAGGATATAGAGAATCTCCAGGCCAAGCTTAAATCCGCGACAGATGAAGAGTCCAAGAAGACATACAAGCAACAGATTGAAGCACGTAAGGAAAAAATGCGGCGCTTTAAGAAAGTGACCAAGAAAGAAGCCCGTGAAAGAGCGGCTGAGGTTATGCGTGAAGTCGGTATCCCTAATCCGGAACGCCGCATGCGCCAGTACCCCTTCCAGTTTTCCGGCGGCATGCGCCAGCGTATCGTCATCGCCATCGCCCTGACCGCCGACCCTGACCTTCTGATCTGCGATGAACCTACGACTGCGCTCGACGTCACCATCCAGGCGCAGATTCTCGATCTTATCAAACGCCTCAAGCAGGAGCGCTCGCTCTCTGTCATCTTCATCACCCATGACCTCGGCGTCGTCGCCCACATGGCCGACCGCATCGCAGTCATGTATGCGGGTAAGATCGTCGAGATCGGCGGCGCCGACGAGATCTTCTATAATCCACAGCACCCTTATACTTGGGCACTGCTCTCCTCGATGCCCGACCTTGAATCCGAGGAACGCCTTGTATCGATTCCGGGAACGCCGCCGGACATGCTGAACCCTCCGGAAGGTGATGCGTTCGCCGACCGTAACCGTTATGCGCTCAACATCGATTTCAAGAAACAGCCACCGTTCTTCAAAGTAAGCGACACACATTACGCCGCTACGTGGCTATTGCATGAAGATGCACCTGAAGTTGAAAAACCTGAAATCCTTCAAGAACGTATCGCCAGAGCTAAAAGGGAACACGAAGAGGTGAATGACTGATGGCTAAAACGGAGCAGGAACCGATTCTCAGCGTCAATAACCTCAAGACCTATTTTACAAGCGGCATCGGCCGGAACAAGCTTGTTATCAAGGCGGTCGACGATATAAGTTTTAATATCTACGAAGGTGAAGTGTTCGGCCTCGTCGGTGAGTCCGGGTGTGGCAAGACGACGACGGGTCGTACTATCATCAGACTGCATGAGCCGACAGATGGCGAGATCTATTTCAAAGGGACACGCATCGCTGCCGGTGTACAGTCTCTGAAGCGGACGATCAGACGTGCGCGCATTGATACTTTCAAGGACAAGCGTCAATTGCGCAAGGACCGCAAACAAGAGCTCTCCAATGCACAGAGCACCAGGGAGAAGGACCGCATCAAGAAGGAATACGAAGAGAAGCTTCAAGCGTTGGATGAAGAGAAGGAAAAGACAATCGCCGAGGCGAAAAAAGAGATTCAGGCGCGCAAGGACGATCAGAATAGAAAGAACGAAGACCTCATGCGCCGTATGCAGATGATTTTCCAGGACCCGATCGCTTCTTTGAATCCGCGTATGACAGTCAAGGAGATTATAGCTGAAGGACTGCGCATCGCCGGTGAAAAAGATGAAAAGGTGATCAAGAAGAAGGTCCACGATGTCCTGGATACTGTAGGACTTCAGACTGAGCACGCCGAACGTTATCCTCACGAATTCAGCGGAGGGCAGCGGCAGCGCATCGGTGTCGCCCGCGCACTCGTTGTCTCTCCTGAGTTCATCATCGCCGATGAGCCTGTCAGCGCGCTGGATGTCTCGATTCAGGCGCAGGTCATCAATCTGCTTGACGACCTCAGGCATGAACTCGGCTTGACGTTGATGTTCATCGCGCACGACCTCTCGGTCATCAAGTATTTCTCCGACAAGATCGGCGTGATGTATTTCGGCACTATGGTCGAACTCGCCCCCAAGCGCGAACTGTTCAAGAATCCCTTGCATCCATATACGCGTTCCCTGCTTTCGGCTGTCCCCTCCCCCGACCCGATTACAGAGCGCAAGCGCAAGAGGATCGCATATGATCCCACGGTTCATGATTATGAAGATGACAAGCCCACCCTGCATGAGATCAAGGAAGGGCACTTCGTCCATGCGAATCAGGCGGAATTAGAAGAATACAAACGGAGACTGAAGTAGCATGTTCCGGGAGGCTCTTACCGCGGTCTTGTTCATGGGGGTGTTCATTTTCTTCCTCTATACGGGAGTGTTTGAGAACGACCCCAGGTATGTAAGGCTCTCGAATGCATTCTTCCTCCCGGGCATCATTCTGTTTTTCATAAGCATCGTCGTGGTCACCAATGCGTCGAATGTCTTCATGAGCGTCACCTTTACCTTCAAGAAGATATTCTCGCGCCGTTACAGGGACCAGCGCAGTACTTATTTCGATTATGTCCAGGCCCGGAGACAGAAAAAGAAACGCCGTTATATCGGCGTTCCCTCACTACTTATCAGCCTCGCTCTCCTGGTCGTCGCCGGCATATTCGCCTATATGAACCATATGCAGTAAGAGCATGACATCCATTCTGCACCCGGCCCTTGGGTCCCACCAAGCAAGGGTGCAGTTTTCTTGTGAGACGAGGTGAGAAATGTGGTTGATGTCGCACTGTATCTATTCCTGGCGGCGCTCACTGTAACCGGCGCGCATCGCGCCAGCCGCTATATGAATGACATCGACAGGAAGACAAATCTTTCCGCCGCGCTTCTGGGCGGTTTCTTTCTCGCTTTGATGACGAGCCTTCCCGAGCTCGTGGCGAGCCTGACATCGACGGTGCGCCTGGATAATCCCGCGCTCGCGTTCGGCAACGTCCTCGGCAGCAACCTCTTCAACCTCCTTATACTGGCTGTCATTGATCTACTGTTTGTGAAACACATGCTTTTCAACCATGCCGGCCGCAAGCACGCCGCGACGCTTGTGGTGGGTCTTTATCTCATATTGGTCGTGCCCTTTGCGCTTGCGGCTGCCGAGATATTCGCACTGGATGCATTCACTCTCTCCATCGGTATGCGCCTGAGCCTGCTTTCACTTGTCATCGGCGCGCTCTATCTTTACAATCTCCTGCGTCCTAGGGCCGTGCCGGTGCGCGTTTCGACTACTTCCACGGGACTTAAGCAAAGTGTCACACTGTTTTCGGTCTTTGCGCTCTTAGTGGTGGTTGCGAGCTATTTTCTAGCCGTTTTCGCGGACCGTGTCGGCGTGATGCTGGGTTGGGAGGCGTCCTTTGCGGGATCGGTTCTACTGGGCGCCGCGACGAGCCTTCCCGAATTCACTGTCGTCTGGACGCTGATCCGCTTGAAGAACTACAGTGTCGCGGTCGGCTCGATCATGGGGTCGAATCTTTTCAACCTTTTCATCCTTTTCATCATCGATGCAGCCAGAGTGGACACTGATCTGTTTGCGGCGTTCAACGCCGTGGGGAATATTGAAAATATCCTGTTGCTCTTGATTTTAGGGCTGATTAATTCTATAATGGTTGTGGTTGCTTTGAAAAGAAGACCCGCTCGTCGCACGGGCATCTATGCCCTGCCGAGCGTGGTTGTCATCATGACATATATCGTCTATATTGCTTTGTCACTAGGAGGTTTACCATGACGCTGATCGATTTCATTCTGCTCATCATCGCCGTACTGCTCATCACACTGGTGGTGGGTCAGTCCGCAAAGGACAACGCTGCCAATGCGTTCAGCGGCGAAAAGTCCGAACTGTTCTCGCATTCGAAGGAACGCGGGTTCGAACTGTTCTTGAGTCGCGCGACACTCACCCTGTCGATACTCTTCATCGCCACAGCGATTATCGCGATGCTTTAAGAACACTGCAAAGTGTTCTTTTTTTCTCTTTGAAGGAGGCACATCATGAGAGAGAGGATTCTGGATTTTCTAAAGGCTGAGAAGGGCAGGAAGTATTCCGTCCATGCACTGTCGAAGGCGCTCGATATCGAGAGCGCCGATGCGTACAAGACGCTTGCGAAGACTGTGAATGCGCTGGAAGCGGAAGCTTTGATCATGCCGAACACACGCAACGAATATACACTGATTGAATACACGGACTATGTCGCAGGCACGCTCGATGTCAAGGCGAAGGGGTTCGCCTTTTTGCTCGTGGAGGGAGAGGCCGATGATATCTATATCCCGCCGCGTCACCTTCAGGATGCGATGGATGGGGACCGTGTCCTCGTCCATATACAGAAAAGTCCCAAGGGGTTCAAGAAGGAAGGCGACATCGTCCGTATCCTTGAACGCTATCACACCCATCTGATCGGCACTGTCATCAAAAGAGGCAAGCGTCATCATCTAAAGAGCGACAATAAGTCCATCAACAACGACATCCTCATACCAAAGACCCATCTTAATGGCGCTCAGGAGCATGACAAGGTCCGTGCGAAGATCATCAACTATTCCGACAAGGACGGGCGCATGATCTGCAAGGTCTCCCGCGTCATCGGCAATATGAACGAACCCGGCGTCGACATCTACAGCAAGATCCTGACGTATGATATCGACCCCGATTTCCCCGAGGAGGTCCTCGCTGAAGCGAAGAAGCACCAGCAGGTTCAGCGCGGCGCGCTTGAAGGGCGCCGCGACCTCACCGACCGCCAGATCGTGACCATAGACGGCGAGGATGCGAAGGACTTCGACGATGCCGTCGAGGTCGAACGCCGCGAGGACGGCTACTATCTCGGTGTGCACATCGCCGATGTCTCTCACTATGTGCGCGCAGGAAACCCGCTCGATGAAGAGGCTTATGAACGCGGTACGAGCATCTATCTCGTCGACCGTGTAATCCCGATGCTTCCGGAAGCCCTCAGCAACAACATATGCTCGCTCATGCCCGATGTCCTCCGCCTCACGCTGAGCTGCGATATGATTATCGATTTCGACGGCCGCGTGGTCTCGCACGAGATCTATCCGAGCTACATCCGCTCGAAAGGGCGTCTCACCTATGAAGAGGTGAACGCGATCCTCGATGGCGATGAAGCTTTGAAGGCGAAACGGCAGGCGCTTCTTTCCATGATCGAATCCATGGAGGAACTCGCAGGCATCCTGCGTGAGCGACGGACGAAGATGGGGAGTCTGCACTTCGAGACTGACGAGACCGACGTCACGCTCGATAAAAGCGGCCGCGCCGTGAATGTCCGGCTCAAGCCGCGAGGAAAGAGCGAACGGTTCATCGAGGAGTTCATGCTCGTGGCCAACAAGACCGTCGCCGAACATGTCTATTGGATGGACCTTCCCTTCATCTATCGCGTGCATGAGTCACCGAAGGAGGAGAAGCTCGAGAAGCTGCTCGTCATGGCGAATGCGCTCGGCTTCAAGGTCAAGGGCCGCAAGACGATCACCAATCAGGCCCTTCAGCGTCTGCTTCAGAAAGTCGAGGACACCGCCAGCGAACAGGGTATCAACATGATGACGCTCCGCGCGATGCAGAAAGCGATCTATCAGAGCGAGGATATCGGCCATTTCGGTCTCGCATTCGACCATTACACCCATTTCACCTCCCCGATCCGTCGCTATCCCGACCTCATCGTCCACCGGCTTCTCAGGGAGTATTTCTTCAAGCGCAACCAGAGTGAATCGCTCATCGATTACTATGATGCGCACGTCGATAGGATCGCCGACCATTCGAGCGAGCGCGAGCGGCGCGCTGTGAACCTTGAGCGCGATGTGCTCGATATGAAGAAAGCGGAATACATGCAGGGCTATATCGGCGAGACGTTCAAAGGGCATGTATCCAGTGTGACCGGCTTCGGGCTCTACGTGACACTGCCGAACACAGTCGAAGGACTTGTCCATATCAGCGAGCTCGACGATGATTATTACGTGTTCGACGAGGACCGTCTTATGCTTATCGGCCGACACAAGCGCAAGATCTACCGCATCGGCGACGATGTCGCGGTGCAGGTGAACAGCGTGAATGTGTTCGACGGCGAAGTCGATTTCACTCTAGCGGGGGGTGAATGAGATGCATGTCGTATCCCGTAATAAGAAGGCGAGACACCTCTATCAAATCGAGGACACGTATGAAGCGGGCATCGCGCTTAGGGGGACGGAGATCAAATCGGTGCGCGCCGGAAGCGTGAGCATCAAGGACAGCTACGTGCGCATCAAGAATCATGAGGCCTACGTCATCAACATGCATATCGCCAAATACAAGCAGGGCAATCAGTTCAATCATGATGAGACCCGCGAGCGCAAGCTCCTCATGCATAAGAAGGAGATCATCCGCCTCGACAGCAAGACCAAGCAGGGCAATTACACCATCGTGCCCCTCTCCGTCTATATCAGGGAAGGCCGCTGTAAGCTCGAGATTGCGCTCGCGAAGGGCAAAAAGAAGCATGACAAGCGCCGGGAGCTCAAGGAGAAGGATATGAAGCGCAGGATGGAGAAAGCGCTCAAGAACTATGAATGAGCGCTTTCTCCATCGTAGAGTTACCGAATTTGTAAAGCCTGGGGAATATGTTATAATATATATGGACATGGGGCTGTTATTGGATTCGACAGGGTAGTGAGCGCTCGACTAGCATGCCTTGGTAGCGCAAGTAAAAACGTTCGGTATAATAACCGGAAATCAAGAACAACCAGCTCTCGCCGCCTAGGAAATAGGCGCGACTGCGCATACGGACGGCCTGCAGTCCGTGTGTCGCAGACAGTTTAGCAGGCTTTTTGGGACCGGCCGGCCCGGCGGGTTCCATGAAAAGATCGGGCTCGCCCTTCCTCCGCTTGTTTGTTGTCGGGGGTCGGGTCAGACAAAACAACAGACTAAGCATGTAGAAGGTTGGGTAGCAGCTACTCTGGACAGGGGTTCAAATCCCCTCAGCTCCACCAAGTCTGCCCTAATCACGGAAATCCGGACGGCTTAGAATAGCCGTGCAAGGATTTCCGTTTTTTTATATCGCCTGAAATTCGATAAAATCCGCTCTTGAAAAGTGCGGTTTTTTCTCAAAACCCCTGTCGCAACAGGGGAAATGGTTAAAAATCCCAAAATTACACACGTGCCATCCGTTGTAAAATGCACCTTTGAAAAATGCAAAACGGCCTTATCACGCGTTTCTGAGAGAAACCCGACGCGTGTAGAGTACGGTACCCCCAAGCCCCACCAAGACCACAAAATTTTCTCAGAGATCTTTATACGGTGTTTCGTGTATTGCGCAAAGGATTCGGATACCATAAACCAGGTCATCCTAGTGTCAAATCTTATTGGAAAATGTCTGATATAATGAAGCGTCTCCAGTCATACTAAATCAAGGACCGGGGTCCCGCCGTGGTTGATGTTCTTGAATAGATCACGCATCCAGTGTTCTCCCGGCGGGGAAGGCTGATCTTTGGTCGCTTCGGCGATCGTCGGAATAGTGTCTGTGACGGGTCTTTCTTCCTTGTAGCGGCGGAGATAGAGTTCACGGAGGTCTTCTCCGTTGACCTCGAGTGTGCGCAGCTCGAGAAGCTTTGTCATCATTGGCCGACTGTATCCCTTGGGTCTGTCCGTGAAGACCGCCGCGAA
>Ga0207421_10000094_pt1 | contig 95288 bp, 71 predicted proteins | sample SodLakKL_010_SED_4_FD_187542 | JGI IMG/M metagenome (GOLD analysis project Ga0207421, IMG submission 187542) | Alkaline sediment microbial communities from Lake Tanatar, Kulunda Steppe, Russia - 8KL_010_SED (SPAdes) (version 2) | ecosystem: Environmental > Aquatic > Non-marine Saline and... | reverse complement strand
GGCGGTATTGGGCACGCAGGGCTGAGGCGTTAAAACACCCATAGCCGCTGCTGTAGCTGCCGCCACCTGGGGGTTGGCCATGGAACTGCACATGCCAAAGGGCATGATGTTGACCATGGGCTTGTGATCCATAATGTTGGCTATGGGCTGCGTCGTCATGGTTTTGTTCTGGGGCAACACCTGCAGGCTGGAGGGAGCCGCGCCGAAACTGCACTGGCACAAAGCTCCGCCGCAAACAACTAAAGCCATTTTTACAGTATCCTTTCTCTACAATGTAATAGTGACAGGGTTTACCCTGCCTTTTTGCAGGTCGACCTTTTCGGAACCTGTCTTTTTGCCCTGCCAGACCCGGACCTCGACAGCTGTTTCTTCTTCGGTGAAGCCCACGGGCAGGGGCAGGATAAATTCTCCACCGGCACTGGTCTTCAACTCCCATAAAGGGTAAATGGGGGTGCCGGAACTGTGTTCCTTCTGCAGCTCGTCTTCTAAACTGCAGATTCCCTGCCCGGGGTCGGACCTGGCTATCTTGATCCATTCCTGGACTTTGGGCCCGTTCAAAAGAAAGCGTTTCCCTTCCAGCAGGGAGGCCTCTTTACTATAAAGCTGGATCTCTTTACCCCCCTGGCCGGCCCCTTCCATCAACCGTCCAAACGGACTGGAACTAATTACCGTCACCTGGGCCTGGCTGTTCTGCAGCGGCTGTTCGGATTTGTCCAGGACCAGGCCTTTGATCCTTGTCACCTGTTCCAGCAGCTTGCTATTCACGTCATGCTGCATGCTGGCAGTTAGTACAACGGGGCCTTCCCCGGACACGGTCATTTCTTTTTCCAGGGGAAGATAATCGGGCGCTTCGATAGCAAAACGATACTGACTCGGCGGCAGGTTAGCCAGGACATAGAACCCGTCCCGTTTGTTGACGAAAGGCATGTCCCGGCCATCCGCTGAGATGCGGGCAGTTTTCACCGCTCTTCCAGTAAAATCATCCACCAGGTAAAAAACCACCGAGGCCTTTTGTTTGAACCCTGAAAGTCTATTCATACTTTTTCCCTTTCATGTTCACATGAAACTCTGTTACCGGGCGGACATCCCTTGTGATATCGGATTCCAGGTAGACAGGTCCCACGGAGTAATAAACAGAAAGCTGGTAGGGCTGGTTGTACAGGGACCAGACTTTGACTTTTTCATCCAGGGTCAGCCCCAGGTTGGTAATAACCAGGTGCGAGTTGCTGGTTTTCAGGCTCCCCACCAGTTCATCTGCCTTTATCTTGGTGTGGTCACTGAAGACCTGGATGGCCCTGCCCATGATCCGCTGCTCATCCACCGCTTTGTTGACCAGTTCGGTTTTGGAGTATACGGTCAGCATGTAATAGAGCATCAAGGGCGTGGGAGGATCCTGCTGCTGGCCCGGCCTGATGTTAATGCTGTTTTGTGATCCCAGGTTCTTTTTTTCCTCCACGTCATAAACATTCAACCCCAAGACGTAGCCGCCCGGGTCCCCGGGGGTGCACAAGCCGATTAGTTCTTCCTTGTTGATGGGCTCGGGGGTTAAGTTTTTCCGGAGCAATTCCAGCAGAGTCCGGCTCACATCTGCGATTACCTCGTAACTGGCCATGCTTTCTCACCTAATTTCAGTTGTTTTAATGTTACTGCTCAGCACTTATGTGATTGTGCAACACGCCGCAACTTCGCTTGCAAATAGCGCTGAGCATTACTAATTAAGATAGAAAACCCCGTTTCTTTCTTCCGCTTCCAGCCTGTATGCGTCCAGCAGCAGCTGCAGGGGGACAAAGGTGACACCCCGTATATTTTTCGCCGGCCCCTCCATACTGATCCTGCGGTCGTTGCGGTAGGCTGTGTCGCTGTCCACCCGGTATTCCAGCAGTAGGGAACGGGCCGGATGCTGGACCACGACTCCCTGCTGTCCAGGCTGCCAGGTGAGGCGGGCTCCCAGGGATTCAAAAACAACCCGGGCTGGAATGTAGATAACGTCATCTATTTCCCGGTATGGTTGGGTGATCCGGATGCCTTCGTCAACAAAGTTAAGGTAGTAATCGGGCCTGACAGGCGGCTCCGGTGGCTCCGGCGGGTCCGGGGGTTCCACGATCCTTTCCTCCATTTCTTCCGCCAGAGCGCTCATATTTTGCGCCGCCCCGGTATTCCCCCTCGCTTCCAGCTGTTCTGCCTTCTTCTCCAGCTGCTCGATAATTTCTTCTGCTTGGGATTTTTTCTGCTGGTCACTGAAAAGGTTGTCGGGGATCAAGTCCAGCAGGTCCATCAGTTCATCGGTCGCAGCGCTGATCTCCCGCTGATCATCGCTGTCCAGGGCATCTTTAAGCTCGTCTTTGAGTTCATCCAGGTACTGCAGGTTGTTCCGGTTCTTTTCTTCCAACAAGGGCTCCAGGCCGGCTTTTTCTGTCAGCACATCATCGATTGCCTCCCGGATGGCCTTTCGTTCTTCAGCGGTTTCCGCCTCTGCAAGCCTGTCCTGGAGCTGATCATGGGCATCCAGGAGATCTTTGTATTCCTCTGCGGCTTTGTCCTGTTCCTCATTGAGGCGGTCATTGACCTCATCCAGTTCTTCTTTCAGCCGGTCCATTTCTTCCTGGTCACCCTCTTCTGTGGCAAGGTAGTAACCTTCTTCCAGTTCATCAGCTTGATTTCTCAAATCATCAACTGCGTCTTTCCTTGCCGCCATCTCCTCATCTTGCTCCGCTTTTAACCCGGCACGCAAACTGTTCTGGTCGTCCAGGAGATCGTTCAGAAGGTCTTCTGCGCCCTCCTTCAGGTCATCATCGGGAACACTGTCCAGGAGATCATTTAATTCCTCCGCCAGGTCATCGGCGGCCTGAAGTTGAAGTAAGGGGGAAAAATCCACCCGGAAAAGATAATATTCCATCAAATCATCAAGCTCTTCCATCTGCTGTCCAGACTCGTTTAAAATATCCTGCAGCAGTCCGTCCAGTACTGCCTGGGACTCGCCGGCTGCTTTGGCTTCCTGGTAATCCTGGGGTTCACCGCCGGTAAAGTTGTCCCTAATCTCTTCCAGTAGGGAGCTTTTTGCCTCTTCAATCAACTCCAGCTCCAGCTCCCGGTCCCGGATGGTTTCTTCGAAAATGTCGTTGACGGCCTGCATTTTTTTCAGCTGCTCATATCCTGCCTGGGGATTGGCGGCAACGACCTGGTCCTGGAAGACATCTGCCATCTGGCTGGACATGAGGTCCAGCGTATTTTCCTCTTCCACTTCATCTGTCTCTGTTTGCAGCTCGGTGATTGTCTGGTTAATCTCGTCCAAGGCCGTTCCGTAGAGGTCGATAATATCTGTTTCCTCCAGCAGGCCGACCACTTCCAGCTCATCGCTAAGCCGTTCCTGTACCTTTTCGTAAATAGCCAGGTCCCTCTGGGCCCTGACCCGGTCCTTCTCTTCCCGGGCCAGGTTAACGATGCTGTCGGAAGCTCCTATTTCATCAACCAGTTGCTGGCTCATATCCTCATACTGCTCCAGCATTTGGTTCAGTTCATCAATTTCTTCTTCATCCTCAACTTCGGCAAAGACCCGGTCCATGCTCTCCAACATTTCCCTGATGCCGTCCAGCTGCTCTTCTATTTCTCTGCGCTCTTCGCCCTCTTTATCTTCAGCCAGCTCCTGCAGGGCCTCATACTTGCCCTGCTGCACTTCCTGCTCCATGGCCAGCACTTCCAGTTCCGGCATGTTCAGCGGGTCCTCGGGGGAATCGAGCTCATGCAGACTGACCTGCTCACCGGTGGTCAAATCGATGGTGGTGCCGTCGCTGCGGGTCCAGTGGGTCAGCACCAGGTCATCGATGACGCTGTTTGTAACCGCCCTGCGGCTGGAGACTGTGATATCCAGGATGGACTCGGAATGTGTAATGTCGTACCAGACGCCGTCATTGAGTTCGGACTTGTAGAAGACCCGGTCCTGGACATCTTCGGGTTCGCCTTTTTTGGTCTCATCGACGCTTTTTTCGGCGATCTCCAGCACTTCCTGGCTCAAGGCCTGGAAGGAAATCAGGTGGGTACCGATGATCAGTGTCTGGCTTGGAGTCTGTTCCGCTGTAGGGCGGAGATCTGCATTGGCCAGCAGGGAGTTGCCACTAAATAAAAACAGAAATAGCAGAGTCAGGGGCGGGATAAAAACCCGTATTTTACGGTACCATTTGTTCATCTTCATCTCCCTTTCTTGATATGCCTTACCGTTCCGGGTCGATAAGCAAACCGAGTTCATCTTCCCGCATGTCCAGGTTGAATTCGCTAACCACATCGCCATCCTGGAAAAGTTTCAACAGGAGCAGGTCCGGGTCGGAAAAAGTGCCGGGCAAATGCCGTAAAGGCTGCCCTGGATCAAACCTTTGGCCGCCCAGCAGTCTTTCTTCTTCTCCCGTGTAGTATAGCCCGTACTGGTCCCAGGCCAATTCCCGGTCCACTTCTTCGTCCAGGTCGAATTCAAAGAAAGCCTGGAAGTCGTTGGGCCGGGTTGCTGACCAGGCACCCACCACACCAATGACTTCTTCTTCCAGGACCAGCTCAAACTGGTCGGCCTCTTTCAGGTCCAGGGGGCCGTAAATGTCAAAACCGTCCAGTTCGGCGATGTATTTCAACTCATCGTCATCGTAGAGCTTGACATAAAGCATGGTGGTATCTTCAAAAATAACCGGAAGATGGCTGACCGTGTCACTGATCTGGGTTTTGGCACCAATTCTTTCATGGTTGGCGGTATAAAGCTCAAAGTCGGTAAGACCATACTCATCCGGGATATTGACGCCGAAGGTGAACTTGTAATCACTTAAGAGGGTCTGGATAAACCAGCCCGGTTCTGATACATCCTCCAGCAGGAAAGAGTCGCCGTCAAACAAGTCAGTGGTTTCAAAAGTCCCTTCCAGCACATCCAGGTAACCGCTGGAATAAAGGTTCAAAGTGGCAATGGCTTTGCCGTAATCCACCCGCATTTCAAAAAGGCTGTCTTCCTGGCCGTAAAAGTTCATCTTCTCCGAGTGCAGTTCCTGGAAAGGCAGCAGACCGATTTGGTTTTGCCTGAGGCTGTGCTGGTAATGTCCTTCGCTGCGCTCCTGGTTTCTTTGGGTTTCTTCGTATGATTGCTCCATTTGTTTTAAGATCCTGTATGTGTCTTTGACCTGCTGGATCAGGTCCTCCCGGATGTCATTTTCCAGGTCGATGGCTTTTTCCCGGTCCACCAGGGCGGTAAAGAGTGCGTATTGTTCATCCTCGAAATAGCGCTCGCCCAGGGTGCCCAGTTTGAACCATTCCTTGGGAATCCTGATGGTTACAAACAGGATGCGGAACCTGTAACTACCCCTCCAGGGGGCTTCGATCCTGTCCAGCGCGGGTTCGTAGAAATTATTCATGAAATGATCGTAATCCAACCGGGCATCCAGTTTTTCCACCTGGCGTCCCAGCTGACTTTTGATATAATTGGTCATGCTCCTGACTCTGCCGCCCCACTGGTTTTCATAGATTTTAATCAGCTCCAGGACTTCCGTTTGGGCAATTTTCCGGTCCTGGGTGGCCTGGAAGAGGTCAAAGTCATGTTGGACGGCATGTTCAACCATGTTGTCCAGGTCCCGCCTGTCTATGTCGGCCTGGGGCAGGTAGTCATCAAACCTTGTACTGGTATTCAGCGTCAGGTTGGTCAAGCGCCCCAGTTTGTCCAGCTGGGTCTCCAGGTCCTGCACCGCTTTGCGGCGCTCGCCGCGGAGGCTTTCCAGCTCTTCTTCCAGGTAGTCCACGTCCTCTTTATCGCCCCGGCCGATCAGGTACTGCCTTCTGATACGAGTTAAGGCTTCCTCTGTTTCCCGGAGATACTTTTCTTTTCGCTCCAGGTGATACCGGGCCAGCAGCACATCCAGGTAGGCCAAAGTAGCATCATGCCTGGCTTTTAGGACCTCATGCTCTTCTTTTTTCCGCAGGGTCTGGAGCTCTGTATTGACCTCGGGCAGCTTCATCAGCAGTTCGATTTCCTTGGGCAGGCCGTGTTTTTGCGGGAGGTTAACGTTCATGAGCAGGGTAAACCAGGGATATTTTTCCCTGCGCCTGGCCATCCTGACGGCCTCCACCGCTTCTTTTCGCTCGGCGGTCTTTTTGATTCGATCCACAGTGGCATCACGAAGTCCGCTGCTGTTTTTCTTGGTGTGAAAAACGGCTTCTTCCAGGCTTAGATGGCTGGCTGCTCCGGCAGTTGGTGCTGAAAAAGGGCCGGAAATGGGAAAAGAAAAGCAGAGCAGCAACAGTACAAGCCCGTAGATGATCATGCTCTTTCCCTGCCTGCTCCCCCTGCCAGGATTTCCCCTGTCCCTATGGGCCTGATTCCCTTTCTTCTCCATAGCCTAAAGACCTCCCATTTCGTAATACAACACATCTCCCCGGGGTTCCAGGGCATAAAAGCGCAAAAACGCTTCATCATGCAACAGATACCGTTCACTGTAGAGTGACTCCCGGTCGCGGTCTTGACCCAATCTTGCCAGTATTTCTCTTTTTTCCTCGTCAACCAGGTAATAGAAATCGGAATAAACATCCCCTAAATGCTCCGGCAACTCATCCATGGGCTTCCCGATATGGGCACCGGAAATATTTTGGTCACCCAGGAAAATGACTTTATCTACAATGGGCTGGTCTTCTTCAGGGAACTCGAAGGCAAACAAGACCTGGAATGGTTCGTAGGCCATCAGGAAATGGAAATCGAAAAAGATGACCTCGTCTTCATCGCCAAACTCTTCCCTCACCATGTTGACGGGTTGGTCGATATAGCGGTAATAATCGATATCTCCCTGGTAAAAATAGCCATCGTAAATGTTCTGCCCCTTCCAGTTGTACAGGGTGCCCTGGCCGGAATACAGCCCTTCCTTAAAGTGCCCGTCGTATTTCAAACGCCCCAGGTCATCGTCGTATAAAGAACCGATCCCGTGGTATTCCCCCTGGCTAAACTGCCCTTCATAGATGATCCGGCCCGTGTTTTCGTTGAATTTTTCCCCTTCCCCGTCATAGACTCCCTCGACGAAAGAGCCCTGGTAAATCAGCCTTCCGTGCCGGTTATAGAGTTTGCCCTCGCCGTCCATTCTGCCCAGTCGAAAAGTACCGGTGTATTTCAAGTACCCATTGTCGTGGTATTTGTCTCCTTCTCCGTGATAAAGGTTGTTCTGGAACTGCCCTTCATAAATCAACTGGCCTGGATTATACAGGCGGCCTTCGCCGTGATACTTTCCTTCCTGGAATTCGCCTTCATAGACCAGGGCTTCCTGCTCATAAAGCCGGCCTTCCCCGTGGAAGATCCCGTTTTGGAAAGCGCCTTCGTAGACCAGTGCGCCATCTTCATGCAACTTTCCTTCGCCATGGTAGTGGTTATCGGCGAACTCACCTTCATAGATCAGCTCGCGCTGCCGGTCGTACCGTTGGCCGGAGCCATGATACTCCTCTTGCTGGAATTCGCCCCGGTAGACCAGGTTGCCATCAAGGTCATAGAGGTTTCCTTCCCCGGTAATCCTGCCATTTTGGAGCTCGCCCGCGTAAAGCAGGTTTCCCTCTTCAGTCAACACCCTGGCTTTCCCGGTATAGCCGTGGAACTTGTCCGTATTGATCACAATCTCGGGGATCCAGAGCCTACCTTCAGCCCAGGGGATCAGAAACCAGTTGAGGACAAACAGAACAACCAGGACGACCAAAACCAGCAAGACCAGCAATTTTTTGGCAATAAAGGTTTCGCCGCTTTTGATGTAATCGTCATACGATTGGGGTTTTAAAGAAAGCATTCCGCGGACCTTAGACATAACGGCCCTGAAAAGCTTGGTCGACAGTTTTCGAAGGTTGGTTAATTTTTTTAGCTTGGCCTGTACTTTTTTGCTTTGTTTTCTGATCAATGCGCCGATTCTTTTCGCAAACAGGTCGATCATGGGCTCACTTCACCTCTAGTAATATTCTAAAATGCCTTCCCACCGACTCACGTTTTCTTTGCTGTATTTTTCACAGAGGAACAAGTAAGCTTTGGCCAGCATATCCCCCTGGTCTAAACGAATCACCTCGATAAATTTCTTCCGACCTTCCTGGAAGTCCCCCTCCTGATAGAAGGCGATCCCTTCTTCCAGCAGGGGTCTGGTGGTCAACTTGAGCTTTTTCGATTCCGCTTCATAACCGTCCAGGAACTCAAATATTTCAATGGTCCTGGGGCTTTCACTGTCTTTCACCCTGCCTGCATAGCGGTACTGGTAATGCTCCAGGGCTACCAGCTCCTGCACAGTCGCCCGGGTTAACAGCAGCTTGATGCCCAACCTGGCGCTGATTTTTTCCAGCACCTGGGCATTTCTTACTTCGTCGGAGATGACCGTGGTGGCCAAGCGGTTTTCATGGCCCACGATCCCCAAAAGCACCTGTCCGGTACTGATGGTAATCCCCAGTTCTGCCTGCTGCTTGCTTTCCCTGTTGAACTGCGCTAATTCCTCCATCAGCCGCAGGGAAGATACCAGGGCATTTTCCGGGTATTCCTTGAACAGGGCGATGGCCCCTGCTCCTTCAAACCGCTCGATCAGCCCCTGGTTTTCATTAACTTTCCTGGCTATCATCTCCAGGATCTGGTTTACGAAATGGAAATTTTCCTCAATGTCCATCTGCTTGGAGTACTTTTCTATATTGCGCACGTTGGCGTACATAACTGCCATCTGACCGGTCACCTGCTCCCCTGACTGCACATCCAGCACAGTGTTTTTGCCCAGCAGGGAGATAATTCTTTCCGGAACAAATTTGACGTAGGCCTGGTTCAGTTCGGTAATTTCATCAATATAATCCTGGATCCGGTCGGACATTTTGTTAAAGGCCTGCCCGATATCCCGGAACTCGTCCCGGGTCTTGATGTTGACCTTGGTATTCCAGCGGCCGGCAGCCACCTCGGAAACGCTGAGCTTTAACACGTCCAAAGCCCGCAGGGAATACTTGAACATCAAAACGAAGAAGAGCGCCGCAGCGATGGCAATGCCGCTAAAGAGCATTAACAGGTTTCGTTGTGTCCTGTCTACTTCCGCCTGGATCAGTGCGGCATGCCAACCCTGCTCCAGGATGCCTACCGTCTGCCCCTGGGAATCCACGATGGGAGCCAGGGCAAACATCCATTCACCGAAGCTGTCGATGGTTGACCCCAGTTGAATTTCCCCTGTTCGCAGCACTTCCTGGTAGTACTGGACCGTTTTCCCGTCGTAAAGGTAATCAATGGGCGTATGGCTTTGCATGTTGGCCGCAACACCGACGTAAACCTGGTTGTCTTCGACAAAGTAGGTGACATAATAGATCCCTTCCCGGTTTACGCGCAGCCTTTGAGAGATATCCCGAAATTCCGGCCCAAAGTCGTCCCGGGGGTGATCCAGGCTCTTGATCCTATCTGCTTCAATTAACTGCGATGATGATTCTGCCATGGAGGCCACCTTCTCATAGGCCATATCAACGGTCTGGTCCCTGATCATGCCGGTAAGATAGAGCGCCACCCCGATCATAATCGCCAGGAATACGGGAAGGAAGATCAGGAGCTGTTTGGCCAGCAGTCCCAGCCGCCTGGATAGATAATAGCCGGCCAGAAGCAGGAGTAAGACCCCCGCCATGATTAAGGCCAGCATTGGCCCATAAGCGCGCAATGCCTGTCCAAAGGTGAGCCCAACCTGGTCTACCACCTTTCCGGAAGCGCCCTCCAGGGTGGCAATCATCTGCATTTCTTCCGGTGAAACCATGGAGTGGCCTGCCAGCGTTCTTTCATTAAAAACTCGAATATTCCGCAAATCCCCCAGGGTAACGCCTTTTTCTTCGTCGACCACATGGGAAAGATCATAGAGAACCCTGGGGATCCTGGCCCCGTAGGTTAGTTTGACGAAATTGCCGCTATGGGCGTCGGTAAAATACATGTTGCCACGCCCGTCGGCGGTGAGTGTATAAGGTATTACTTCGGTGAAAGCATCGTAACGGGTTTCAACCTGCTCCAGGACACCCTGTTCAGTAATGCGGCGTATCTGGGCCTGCCGGTTCAGGAAGTAGATCTCGCCCTGGGCCGTATAAATGATTTCCCGTAACACCGAAACATCCAGCTGGAGAATTTTTCTTTCCACAGCTGCCTCTTCATCTTCCCGGTTCAGGCCAATCGCCAAAAGAGCGACTTCCTGCTGGCTGCGCTTATCAAAGGCATAGATTGTCTCATTGAATAGCTGCATGTTGATAAAGCGGCCGCTAAAAGCGGAAAAGGGATTGCCCAGGTCCACCGGTTCTTCCTGCAGCACTTCATGGACCGTTTCCCGGTAATTGCCCCTGTGATCATATTTCCGGATAACCTCTTTGGCGATCATCCGGCTGTCCTTTGGGGTGACTGTGGCAGAAATATAAATATTGCCTGCCTCATCGACGATGACAAGCTTGTAATACATCTGCATTTCGTCCACAGTAAATGGCATTTTTTTGCGAAAGACAAGCTTTCCGTCTTTTGTTACCTTGTACAGGTAGGTTTCTGCCTGGTCCTGTTCATAGTCCAGGTAATAGTAGCTGCCATCTTGATCAACATAATAGTCAATAATATGATTGATGCTCTGCTGATCTTGAAATCTCAAACCTTCATCCCTGGAATATGTAATAGCGATATCTTCTGTATATACATAAACCAAAACCGGGATCAGGAAAAGAAGAATAATTAGTAAAACTGCAAGCCTCCTGGACACGGATTATCACCCCATTAAGTGGAAAATATGTTATAATACAGCCAAGTTATCTTATTATCGGGAGGAGGAACCAACTGTGCGCCTCAAAGCGAAAAACCGCACATTCACTGTTTACCAAACCTTAGGCTCTTATCAAGATGTTTATGTCTATCTCGCCCGGGAGGGAGCCGACCAGGAAAACCGCTACCTGGTAAATGAGATCCAGTCTCCTCAAATGATTCGCACTTACCTGGACGAGTTGCTTTCACTGCAAAAAGATGACAATTTTTCTGAGTTCGTTGACCTTTTCACCCTCAATTCCAAGCTGTACCTGGTGTTCAAGTATGCAAAACCTTTCCTGTTCATGGATTTTTTAAATAAGTACACGCTGTCCTTCCCTGAGAAAGTAACGTTAATGAATAATTACCTGTTTCAACTATCCTCTTATACACGTTTTTCCCCGATCATCCTCCAGGCCCTGACAGACCCGGAAAATATTAATGTTTCCCCCGATGGCACGGCTTACTTTAACTTTTCTCTCAAACCCCAGCATTTCGCTGACCCTGCAGATAAATCGGCCCCGTTCCAGGGAATCGCTGCCCTGCTAAAAACTCTCTTTGCCAAAGAACTGGCCAGTCGGAAAAAGAAACAACTGCTGTTTATCATCGAAAAATGCGAGAAAGGATTGTATAAATCCATTCCCGAACTGAAAAAGGATGTTCAGGAAATTGATACCTCTTCCACCTGGGACAAAATCAAGGAATATTTCCAGGCACGAAAAAGCGTGCTGAAGATAATTAAAAATGTAGGACTGGCTGCTTTAATCGTCGTCTTTTTAGTCATTATCTACACCCGCTTTATTGCTCCGGGGCCTGCTCAAAGGGCAGATGCGCCGCTGCCTGTAGAGCAAATCGGTGAAGTGACTGTCCAGGAAGAGGAAGAAACCGATGAAAACGATGAAGCCGAATCTCCCGACCCGGAACAGCCCAGGCGAATCAGAATTGATACGGATTAAGCCACTACGTAAGAATTAAAATGTTTATCACTTCATCCTTTTACCACCACAAAGGCTGAGCCTTTTTTCTCGGGATATTTCACGCTTTCGGCCACAATTTCAAAGACCCCTTCGTGATTTGGCGCTTCGTAAACCCCGTTGTGATCCACCTGGCCGCCTTTTTCATCTTTCACGTACCAGCGGCACTCCTTATAGTTGGTGCCTTCCACATGGGCGGTGAAATGGGTCTTTTCCCTGGGGGCAAGATTGACAGTATCCGGGGAAACAACCACCTTGACTTTGCTCAACTCCAGCAAGCTGGCTTCTTTTAGCTCCTCGCCCGGGTGCTTGTACGCCCACCACCTGATCTTGATCGTGGTTGTCTCCAGGTTGTCAAAAAGGCGCAGGCCAAGGCGAAAGGTGCCTTTGTTGGGATAGGCCAAGGCGCCGACCTGGTAATCTGGCAAACCTGTTTCATGAAGGGTCTGGTCAAAGACGCTGTTTTGGCCAAAAACCAGCACATTCTGCTCCTTGTCTTCCAGGATATTCTCCACGTCCTCCAGGGCAAATAGCAGGGCAACAGGGCCAGTCCCCAGACCGTGGGCAATTTCATTGCTGAAAAACCGCTTGTTTTTCGTGTTCTCGAAACCCAGGTCCATTTCTTCCACCCCGGTGGCCCAGTCGCTCTCCTGCTCTTCATCATGGGCCAGGTACTCGGCCATCACTTTTCTGATTTCCTCTTCCATATCACCGGTCGAGCCCTGCTCCCAAACCTTTGTGCCATTGCCGCCCCCTGCCTCCAGCATGACCCGGAACAATTCGCTGTTGACCACGTACTGCTGGTAGGGCATTTTTTCCAGGGAATCGATGATATACAGGTCATCGGAAGTAATGAGGTTGATCCTGGCCAAAAATATCCTGGCCTGCTGGCTGACGAAGAGAAGTTCGCTGAAATCCTGGCGGTAATAGTCTTCCAGGATCCGCTCATTCACGGGTTGATCAATGATCTGCACCTGGAACTGGATATCTTCTTCCAGTGCAAACTCTTCTTCACCCAGTTTCATGCTGAACCGATCCTGCTTAATGATCAGCTGATCTGTGGTTTGTTTGACGTTTTTGGCATAAAAGGAATGGCGTTCCTGGACTTTAAACTCCGTTTTACTGGTTTTCTCCTGGAAGGAAACAGCCGTTACCCGCTGACCCTGCTCATTGGAGAGGTGCTCGGATTCTATTTCATATTGCAGCTCCACCGGTTCCATGGAACCCTTTTTCGTGATCAGGATGGTGGAATCCAGTTTTTGCCCCTGCCGGACATACCTGGGGACAACCTGCTCCACGGTGAGCTTGTCGTTTTGGAACAGGATTTTTTTCTCCTGGTAGAGTTTATAGAAAGTTAGCGCTTCCGAAGGCAGGGGTTCATCAGTCAAAAACAGCCGATACGATTCACTGATGCGGTTAAACTGGCTGCTTTCCGATGTCTCGGCAGGTGTGGAAGCTACAGTATGAACCGGCTCGGCCAACTCTTCATCGTATTCAATGCATAAATAGATGTTGTTTGAATGTTTGACCTCCTCAAACCCTTCCAGCATGTGCAGTTTTTTAATCGCCGGTTCCTGGACCAGGATCTCCCGGCCATGGTAATCCAGGGCCATCCCCATCTCCAATGAGATGCTCTGTTCGTCCACCATAACAACATCCAGGCCGGCAACCACTCCGGCCCCATGCAGCAACCTGTTTTGGATCCGCCTTTTATTGTTAAAGTATTTCTGCTCTAATTCAAAGTCCCGGACCGTTAAAAGTTTTCCGTAAAAATAATGGTTGCGCTCAAAGGGATAATAATTTTTATTTTTCATCTAACCATCCTCCATTCCTTCTAGCGTAGTATCATAGGGTATCATTGCCTTGTCATCAAGAAACAGGTTGGTGCTGCCGGATAGTTCCGAGTTTACACCCAGGTATACGTAACTGTCCAATAGCATGTAAGACCGTAAAGCTACCAGGTTTAAAATGGTATATGCCGGTTTGAAGCTATCGACAACCTGTTTCAATTCCAGGTAATGCTGCGTTGTCGGCAGTGAGTGTTCTTTAACCATTACTGTAAAGATATAGGGATTATCACCATAGAGCCGCTCGTAGAGCCTGGAGCGGTATCCTGCAATGGAATGATATTCCACAATAAACGGCTTTTCCCCGGTATATAGCTCCACAACACGCTCGATGGATTCCCGTGTCCCCTTGATCTGGTAGAGAGGATAGGCCTGTCGCAGCAATAGGCGCAGTTTTTCTTCCGGCCAGATTTCGCTGTTGTTTACCTGCAGCCAGGTGCACAACCACCGGAGAAACTCCCCATCGACCAGATCCAGGTCCAAATAGCGGCTTACATCCTCGATGGTCTTGTCCAGGTCTCCCAGCAGGGATTGAAAAATTCCCAGGAAACGGTTTAGAAGGTCGGCAGAGTTTTGCTCCTCCTGGTAGATTTCCGGCAAATAATTGGTCAGAGGCTGCAAAGGAAAGTCTACCTGAATATCTTCAATCTCGGGTTGTTCTCCACCGTAAGAAATATATTCGATTTTATACCAAATGAACCGGCCCCGGGCGCTGTGCAGGAGAAAATCAGCACCATCGACGATTACTTCCTGCCAGTAGCCGGCCAAAAGAGCTTCTTTTTCTTTGGAATCCACCTGTGGAGAACGGATAACCTCGTCCAGCTTCTGCTGCTGTCCCTGGAAGGTGACGGTTTCCCGGTCGCTGGCAAAATAAGAGATATATACCCGGGTATCAGGGGGAAGATGGTAGTTAATTTTACACCGGTGCCAGACAGTGCCGTTTTCCAGGCTGTCCAGCCCACGGCTGATGAAAGCACCTCTTTTTAGCTGGTGATCGGACTTGTGATGCTCCAGCGGAAAGAAATCGTTTTCCAGCGTAATAACAAAAGATTTGTGGCTGCTCATCTGCTCACCCCTTTAAATCCCCCATGGAATCATTGTCCGCCATGAAGCAATGTCAATTCGCAACTTTTTACGTAAAACCTGCAGTCTGCCGGGATAATAGTGTCCGTCCGGCTGCTCTTCATTACCCGGCGCCCAAAAGGCTCGACAAAGAGGTAACGTATGTAAGAAACACAATCCAAGAGGTCCACAGTCCCATACAGGTCACCGTGGCTCAAGTGGACCTGGCCTTGCTGCCTGCGCTGGAAGGTATTGACATAATCGACGATGGATTTTTCGATAATTTTCTCTGCTTGACTGTATCCTGTTTTAACGATGATCTCACCAAATATTTCCAGGCCCACATAGGTGGGTTCGACCACATGAATTTCCGTAGTAATGAGGCGGTATTTTTCCAGGTGATGGACGATATTTTTCCTGTATCCCGCCGTCAGCTTGCCCTGCCCTGTTTCACTATAAGGTTCAATAACCAGGGTCACGCAATTGTCGGCCTTGTCCTCAGGATATTTTTCCAGTCCCGGCTTGAACAGGGGCAGTGGTTTTACATGTTCGATCATCAGTCCCGGCACCAGTTGAGCCAGGCGGGCAAAATCGTCTATGCGGACAGCCCTGAGGCCTGTCTTTAATTCCTGCAGCATCCTCTGTTCCGCCCGGGCTAAATCTTCCCCTTCCCGACCTCCCGTAGAAGAAAACAGCTGGTAGAAAGTCAGGAGATCAAAGTGGGCATCCTGCTCTTTAAAGCTGTCGATGTTGCCACTTTGGATATTGCCCTGTTCTGCCCTGGTGACCACACAGTCGGTGATCAGCAGATTCTCTTCCCCTTTGGGAGGGACTGCGCCTCTACGGTTATCGCCAAATTTTACCCGCCCCGGGGCAGTCTCCAGTTCGTAACACTTTTCATTACGGCCGGCTTTGTTCCGGCTATTTACCTGCTGCCAGTCCACCCAGCCTCTTTGCCGGCCCGGTAAGGCCTCACCGACCATCAGGCTAAAATGGGCGGTGAGAATGTTTTTCATTTCCAGCTCAAAAGCTTGGTGAATAAACCCGGTGCTGCTGCCGACAAGTTCCTGTCCCAGGCAGTCTTTCTCCATGGCGATGACCTTTAACGCAGGCCCCTCTTCTTTCCTATCTTCACTTTCCTCCCCTTCAAAGACAAGGGGAGATGTCAGCCGGATCCGGCAGTTTTTCTTACTTTCTTCCCTTTCCACCTGGAACCCGCCCGGGTGATCCAGTTCCACCCAGTATCCCTGTTCCCGGGTAAAAACCCGGATATAACCGAAATAGGCCAGGTAGGAGTCCAGCAGGATGCGGTCTTCTTTCACATCCCGGTAGCTGAAAGTGTAACTGCGAAACAGCGATTCCTGCTGCCAGACTGGCAGACAGTTCAAAAAAATGTTCCTGACCCTGGGAGGCACATCATACTGCCCGTCAACCAGGGTGCACCTGAAGGCAAAGCCTTGTAAGTTTTCATCTTCATCTTCCGGAAGAGGAAGCTGTTTTCCTTTGACCTGGAAGGTAAGAAAGCCGGGGAAAAGCAGGTTGTGGGTGGTATCATCCTTAACCTCCAGGGGGTGCCAGCCTTCCACACCTTTTTCTTCCCCGTAGTATTCCCACTGCAGCTCAACAAGGGGGAAAAATGCCTCCCCGTTCTTGAGAGGATTTCTTTTAACCGGGTAGTCTTCGAACATTTGAAACTTAAACAGCAATGCCTCCCCGGCAGGAAATTCTTTGGTAAAAGAAAGGTAAAACTGGTTGCCGGCTTTAGGTTCCCGGCCTAAAGCATACCAGTCCCGGTTTTGTTTTTCTTTCGATTCCAGGGAAAAATATCTTTTTTCCTCTTCTTCCTTGACCATGACAGCAACCAGTTCATTGCTGAACAATGTATGCCGCTCCAGGGTTTCAAAAATAATATTGTTGGCCTTTAGTTTGGTCCCCCCGGGCAGAGATACGGAAAAATCCGGGGCAGAAAAAATTATTTCCGTGTAGGAACATTGGACCGGTTCCGGCTGAATATTTAAAAGTTCCAGGTATTTCATTTTATGCTTCGGGCCGATGGTATTGATGGCTTGATGCTGGTTTTCCTTTAAGTAAGCCAGCAATTCCAGGATGGTGATACCCGGATCATGAGGCGAATGATCCGTCCATTGAGGATGCAGGTTGCGCAATTGTTTTTTTGCTTCGGATACAATCTGGTCCATATCCACTTGGTTCAAATCGGGCAATTCCAGCAAAACCATCACCTCCCTTTAAACGCCTTTAAATATCAGGCTCCACTTCGATAGATATATTCACTTCCCCACACAAGGGGACACTCAACGGGAAATCAGCACCTGCTGCCAGGTCTACCGGTTGCCTTTCCTGGTGGGTTAGCAGGCTGGCTGTTAAATGAATGGAATCCAACCGGCTGATCCGGTCGACCATTTTGACTACGTTATAGAGCTTTTCCCGGCCGGGTAAACTGCCGATCTCCCAACCGCTGCCATCATAGTTCCCTGAGATAGGGTCTAAAAACTTCCTCAGTTTTTCTTCCACTGCCTGCAGGACATACTGGTAATCGTTATAGTCGGCTATGACCAGCTTAAGATCTAGATTGATTTCCAGGTATGACACCTCGACAACATAGGTTTTATCGCTAAAAGAGACGACGCAGGGCGCTGAGCTTCTGATTTTCTCCCAGACCTTTTCCTTGATGTTGTCAAAATAACTGAAATGGCTGTTGTAAAAGACAGGTAAAAACGCTACGGTGATGGCGCCGGGCTGTTTCACCCCGTTTGGGTCGCGGTGGGCCAAGCACTTGACCCGGACAATATTGCTATCCGCTTGCTTTACCAGGGACATTAAATCCTCGTCGGCAACGGCCATTTCCTGGTTTTTGAGCAGGCCCGGGCCGCGTTTTAGCGCTTCCTGGATGGATTCCCGGCTGCACCCGCCCAACACCGGTTCGGCATTAAAGACTTGATTGACATAAGGGACCGCGTCGGCAAAGGTTTTAATTTCACCGGTCTGGGCATTGCCGTGTTTACCCTTGCCCGTTTTATAAAGAATTTTAATGGTATCGCTTTCGCCCGCCGGTGGTATCTTTCCATTTTTCCCATTGCCAAAATACACTCTTCCGCTGTATAAATCGCCCATAAAGCAGCGATCTTCCGGGCCGGCCAGCAGCAAATCATCCACCGCCTCCCACTCGACCCAGACATTGGCAACCTGTCCGGTTTCGTCCCGGGTCAGTTCAACCCGGTGTTTTCCCTCGTCTATCAGCCGGAACTGTTCCCGTTCCGTAAGCCTGCCCCGCTCATCAACCCATACTTCCAGCCAGACCAGGTTTTCCCCCACAAGCTGGCATATTTTCCCCGGTTGTTGAGACTCAATAGAAAAGTATTCCACAGGCATGGATTCCTGCTGCTGAACCTTAACGGTATTGAAATGAAGACTCGATATTTCAGGAAGCTCTTTTAATGGAAGCTTGTCACTTGTGTTGTCGTGGTTTAAGGCACGGATCCAGCACCCTTCCTGCCCAAACAACTTTTTCCGGGCAAAATTGTTCTTGCCAATAAAGGTTAGCAGCCCGCTCTGAGTCAGCATCCTCGTTTCGTCAGACGCTTTTAAGGGCAGCCATTTTACCCGGCCCTGGTCCACGCCCAGGTACTGCCAGGAGAGGGGGAAAGAAGGCTGATCTTTTCTCCGCTCCCCGCCCAGGTAGAGGGTTACCGGACCTCCCCGGATAAAATTTTTCAGGCATAAATAGGCTGCTATTTCCGGCTGGCCCGGACTGCTGAAAATAACCTGTTCTTTTTTTTCGCTGAAACCCAGCGGCGTCAAGGCAAGATCTTTCTCCAGCAATACAGTGTCCGGGGGCCTGGTTTCCGAACGGTATTTGTAAGCTATGGAAAGCTGCTCGATGAAGGGGCTTATATAGACAGCGTTGGGTTTATAGGCATTATTCACCTTGGAAATCCTGGCCCGGAGCCAGTAGTTCTCATGTGCATCGACAAAGCTGGAGTCGGCATCTTCCGGGCAGGCAAAAAAAATCTGCACCCGCCTGACTTCTTCTCTTTCATCCTGCCCTGGCGGTTTGAATGTCCCCTGCATCTTTTCATCGAAAACCAGCCGGGCCCAGCCATTGCCGTTCCAGTATTCCCAAATCACTTCTTGAATAGTTATTTCATCAGGCTCCTTCTTTTTAAAGGCGCTTTCTTTCATGATTAATTTCCAGTTGATCGCTTCTTCTTCCCCGGTTAGGGGGGGAAGATAGCGCTTAAAGGCCAGGTCAAAACTAAGCTGAACATGAGCTCCTTTTTTGGTAAAAGCCTCTTCACAGGCAATATAGAAATCATCGTAAACCGCAAAGTTTTCGCCAAAGGGCAAGAAATTTTTATTTTCCAGCTGCAGATCATTGTTAATCAGCAGTTCCGGTTGAATATTTTCTGCTTTTGCTGCCAGCCCCAGCTGATCCACCATAATTTCCGGCAGTGCCCCGGAGTTTTTAAACTCACATTTCAACCACCGGTTTTCCTGCTGCTCCAGGGGAAGCACGGGAACACTCTGCTCCACCGTTAAAGCCACCCTGTTTCCTACATGATCCACAGCACTGATCTCTGACCAGCCTTCTTCGGTCAAGACAGACCATCGGAAAAGGGATTTGTCAGCCAGGGTGCCGGCCAGGTCAGTCTCCTGCAATTTGCGCACCCTGTTTCTCACTTCCACTTCCACCTGGGCACCCTGTTGAAGGTTCAAAATATCGGCGCTGGCCAAATACAAAATGTGGCGCTGCAAATTATCATAAGAAGCAAAATCAAACAGCCTGGCGCTTTCTCCCGGTTGCTGTAATTCCGGGTCATAGGGTTTGACGATGGAATTACGCAGTTCATTGGTGCAGAAAATCCCGGTGATTTCATTGTCCACAGCGAAAAGATCATGTTGTGTTTCGTAAAGGACCTGGCCAATCTCCGGGCCCGGGTCGACAAAAAGCTGCGTGCCTGTTTTGATATAGACCCCCGGTTGCGCCCCCTGGTTCAAAGTCACGGTGACATATCCTTTGGCCGAAGAACCGGTCAATAGCTTCAGGCCGATAAAATTTAAGAAGTTGAGATAATTTTTATAGGGGAGCTTGTTTACACTGGCGATCGTATCTACAAACATTTGGGCAAAAATGTCCACCAGGGCCTCGCCAACATCAACGCCCTCGCCGGAAAAGCTCCACTCGGGCACATAATAGGAAGCCATGGTTTTGATTTGCTGTTTGATGGTTTCTTTGTCCCTGGGATCAAGTTGCGGATAGCTCATCTATATCCATCCTTAGCTATAAATTGACACCTTCATTCACTTCAAAGACGAAATTCATTTCCTCGGGTGTCATCTGCCGGTAAGTCCGGTAATTTATCGAGACGAGGACCTTCCCGATGTGACCCTGATCACCCTTCGCTTCCACTTCCAGGTTCCGTAACCGGGGTTCCCAGCGGGTGAGAGCCTGAGTGATTTCATACTCCAACTCTTTTAGCTCGGTGTAATTAATGCTGGTAAACATAAAGTTGAACAGGTTGCTGCCAAACTGGGGATTGCCAATCCGTTCACCTATCTTGGTGGTTAAAATAATTTTTATCGCTTCCCTGACATCTTCGTCCCCTTCCCGGGTTTTGAATTTTCCTGTTTGGAGGTCGATCTCCACGGGAAATTTCCAGCCTTTGATGGTTTCAGACATGCCCTTCACCTCTAATTTATTTTTACCGTTGCCCCTTTAATCGTTGCAGGCCCGCCAGATTTGACCACCAGGGAACTCCCGGCATTTATTTCCAGCGTCGATTTGGCTTTGATACTGATCTGTTGAGAAGTTAAGTTCAAGGAAGAACTGCTTTCTATGTTGATGCTGTCTTTCTGCGCATCAAGGATTATATTGGATTTGCCCGAATTAAGGGTGATTTTTTTGTCTGCCGTAACCTGGATCTGCCCGTTCTTGGAGTCTATATCCATAATATTGTCTTCATTTTTATCCTTGATGGTGATCACTTCTTTTTCATCGTCCAGGGTGATGGAAAGCTCTTTGGGGGTCTTCAACTGAATGCTTTCCTTACCTTCCTCATCATTGAACACGATCTCATGCCCGCTTCTGGTTTTAATCATGCGGATGTCGTTTTTCTGGTTTTCGATGGGGGAAGGCGGCTTGTAATTTTTGTTCCAGAGGGAACCCAGCACGTAAGGCCTGTTGATATCGCCCTGGTTAAAGGCCACCAGGACCTCGTCACCGACTTCGGGAAAGAAAAAGCTGCCCCACTGCTTGCCGCTCATCGGGGTTAGCACCCGGATAAACTCCGTTTCAAAGTCCGATGAGTCCCGGTTGATGATCCTGACTTTCAGCCTTCCCAGCTTTTCCGGGTCGTCGATGTCGGTCACTACGCCTACGGTGACACCGGGGAAATAATCCCTGGCTTTGCTGTTTTGATTTTCATCATGCAATACATCAAGGATACTCAAATTTTATTCACTCCCAACTCCCCTTTGGTGAAATAGCCGCCGGAGCTGTACTGGTGTATTACTTTCTTGAGGTAGTAATCGTTGTCATACTCCTCGCCAAAACCATTTATGGTAATCATTTTCCCCGGCACAATTTCAGGTATCCCGATGGTTTTAAAAGTGCCGTGAGCAAACTTGAAGGCATGCCTGGCCAGCTCCGCTTCCGCCCGGGCCTTGGCTTCGTTGGCTGAACTGATGGAAGGGTCGATCAGTGTCTTTTTGGCGCTTTCCTTGGCAATATTGGTGATATCATGGCCGGCATTTTTTCCTTTTCCTATGGCCGTAAAAGTCTTGGCGGTGGACTCAAACACATTACCGGGGTCGCTTTCATCATTGGCCCGGACTGTAAGCTCGGATACCTGGTCTGCCAGGGTCACCTCCCGGTAAAAGGAGTGCAGGTGCTGGGCATGCAGTTCCAGTAAAGAATCTTTATCTTGGCCAAACTCTTCGAAAAAGAGCTCGTTGTTAACCAGGTAGAACGCATAATTGACCCGTTTGGCGATGGAGACCAGGAAATCGTAGTCGCTTTGATTATGCTGTTCCAGGGGTAGCGTCCTTTCCTGGGTCAGGGTGATGGTCTGTTTGTCAATGTTTTTGGCATATTTTTTTAACACCTCTTTGACTGCATCCCCGTATTTTGTCAAGTCTTTCCTGGGTTGCGTGGAATGATAACTGTTCATCATCAGCCTTTTTATATCCATGCCCTCCAGCCGAATCTGAAAACCGCTGGATGCTTCGTATTCCAGTTCAACACCGGTGATAATTCCTTTGAATACCGATTTTTTTTCTTTTAAATATCCAAGCTGCACTTCAATGGTGCTGCCCAGCTTGAGCTTATCTCGAATGGTCTGGCTTACGCTGAATGTGTTTTTGGCTTCATCCAGGTCCACCCCCTGGTAAAATTCCAGGTTACAGGCACTGGCCTCATACCCTGCTGTCAGCTCCACCTGAATAGAATGAATAGGTGGGTTGTCACTTTGGGTAAAGGTATCACTGCCACCAACGACAATGCTGTAGGTGGGCATGATAAAGCCCTGGTAGCTATTATATAAGTCCTGGTAAGCGTGCTTGGCCACGAAAGATTCACCCGCTAATTATTCAAAATGAAAATATTCCTTGATTGTAAGGTTCACAGTAGCCCGGACCGGCTTGCCCGTGCTGGTAAACATGGTATAGGTACAGTTCATGATGGTCACGTATCCCTTTAACTGGATGGAACCCCAGGAGAAAAAGACCAGGGGCGGAGGCTTGTAATCGCCTTGATTTTGGCCGGCTTCCGGATTCATCAGCTTTAAAAATTCATCGATGTATTTTTCTTTCACATCTTCTTTGTCACTTTCTTTTTTATACGTGGTATAGGTGTCAAAAAGCAGCTCCACGGTTAATTCCCTGGCATTGTGGTTGGAATACTGGGTGTGAGGGACTTTTCTCCCATAAAAGTTTTTGATCGACTCCTGGCCATAGTTTACCCCATCGTTTACGGTGATTTTATTGGGATTTAACTGCACAAATTTGACTACTTCTTCATTGTCTTCGGGCATGTTGATTTGGTCCGCTTTTTTACCGTATTCATCAGATTTGAGTATCTTGATTTTGGCTTTATCGGGGCCGCTTTTTTCATGGCTGTAGAAATCATCTAGTTTTTCTTTTATCTTATTATAAGCCTGCTCGAAGCTCATTTATAAACCCCTTCTCCTTCGCTCACTGATGAGCTTTTTTTCTATCCTGGCATAAATCTTTTCTTCCAGGGAGGTAAGAGGAATCATGGACTCCAGGTCCAACTTTTCGATAAACTTGTTCCATTTCGCTTCCGGGTCTTCAAAGCGATATTCCTCGGTGACGGGAGCGTAACGGGTTTCTTCTGTGATCTCCTCGATAATCGGCTCTTCCTCTTCTTCATATTCTTCATGGACAACCTGCCTGCTTTCCTCTGCCGGCCTGCTGGTCCGGTGGATTAGGCCCGGATCGGAATCCTGCCGGGAATCAGCGGATAAGGCTTCCCCTGGAGGGAAAACTTCACCCGCTCCGGAAGGGAGGGCCCCGGAAAGGACCCCAGAAACCTGCGGAAAAGACAGGGCTGCTGGAATCTGCTGCCGCATTGCAAGCTGGTATGGTTCCTGGCCGGGTTCTTGTTCAAACTCCCCGGGAAGAGGCCTTTTCCCGGCCTGCACACCCTGAGCCAGAGCCCCCGAGGCAGGGGCAGGGAAAACATCACCTGCCCTGCGATGAGTCAAAAGGTGCTGTTCCATCAAAGCGGTTGTATAACGGGCAACCGCCCCGGGCAGGGAGAGCGGGTCGGTCCCTTGATAATCCCGCCTTCCGGTTGTCCTGCCCTCCTGCTGCAAGGGTTCCCGGCCAGCTTGCTGCCAGCCCGGCGCCATTGCCGCTGAAAGTGCTTGTACCTGCCTGGGAAAAGATTTTATCGGTTCAAGCTGCTCCAGTTTTAACGGCTTGGTTAACTCCCCGGATAACTCCAAAGTCATGTTGGCCAAGGACGTGTGACGGACTGGCTTTTCCCCGACCGGCAGATGCTGGAATCGTTGGAAAAACTCCTGCTTTTCTTTCATATCCACGGTTCGCTTGTCCGGGTGGATAAAAAGCAGGGACTGCAAAGGTTGCCTGAACTGCTGCAGGGCGGCTGAGTGGACCTGCTGGGTTGAAAGCAGTGTTTGTGCCGGGAAAAATTGTGTTGTAAAAGAACTTATGAGAAGGGGACCTGCAGCCTTGTCGTCCCTTGTGCCTGCTGCTTTTTTCTCTTCTGCCGGATGGAAAAACATCCTTTGCGGCAGTTTTTCTTCAGGGTAAAAACGGACAACCTGTAAAGCTCGCCGACCTGGAAGTTCCGCTTGCGGCAGATCAGCGAAAAGTGATGCCTCCTCATAACCGTGCTCCGGCAGCTTCATCGGCCGGGATAAAACATCATCCAAGGGCTGCTGCGGGGCCCGGTGAAGCATCCTGTGATGTTTAAACGAAAGTTCTTGAAAAGTCTTCAGCGACTGCTCCACAGTATGCACTGCCAGACTGAACCTTGTCCCGGGCCATTGCAGTTGATCCCGTAAATCCGTTTTCATCGGCAAGGCTGCCTGAACACCTTTGTCTTCCGGTAGCGCCTGGTAGGCAAACCTGCTGATGGGCCGGGTCATATGCAAAAGCTGGCTCACATTCTGTTGCTGCTGTTGATATATTTGAAGGTGCAAAGGCTGAACTTGTGCCTGCTTTACCCCTTGCTGGTTTACGAATTGGTTGAAAGATTGGTCTTGGCTCAAATAGCGGCTAAAGTGCCGGCTGTAATGTTGTTGAAGCCCTGCCAACCTTTCCTTTAGCTGCAGATAACTGCTGGACAAAATATGCTCTATCACCCGGAGAGGGGAAGAGGCCAAAACCCTTTCCAGGTCCCTGCTGACAATGGCTTGAGAAAAATCTGTTTGACCGAAGCGCAAGGCCTCCATCGGCTGTTGTTCCGGTATAGCTTGATCTCTTCTTTGCTCCCGGGACTCCAGGAAATGCTGGCTTGTCCTGTATTCAATATCAGCACTGCGCTGCGCTTCGACTGCCACCCTGGAAGCATACCCGGGCAGCAGCGATTGCTGTAGAACGTGTGCCGGAAAAGTTAGTGCCGGCATGGTCGCCAGATCTGTCTGCAAGGCCGCCTGACTTGCGCTTTTTACATCTTGTCCCTGCCAGCCCGGCTGGCTTGCACCCTTTACCCCCGGACCCAGCCACTGCGCCGGACCGGGTTGCTGACCTGGCTGCGGCAAGCCGGCTTTTATGGTCTGCCGTTGGATGATCTCCCGGGCAAACCGGCTTAAATGACGGGAAACCAGGTGCACTTCTGGCCCGGCAGCCCGGGCCTGAGCAGCGGGCTGCGAATACCAGGCAATAAAGGTTGGGCTGAAGGGAACAGGCGCTTTTCTGCCTTGCTCCCGGAAACCCGGCACTGGGGCGCCTGCATCGTAAAGGGCGGTCCCCTGCTGCAGCCAGGCGGCTCCCCCGGTCAAATGCTCCGGTAACAGACCCTGCTGTTTAGCCTGGCCAGGAAAAGCCAACCCTGGCAGATACACCCTTTGCACCAGCTTTCCGGCAGTTTTGCCCAAGAAATATCCAGGGAACTGCTGCTGAAAAGCCCGGTGCTTTTCCAGGAAGTGCTGGTGAAGCCGGTGGTATTGTCGATGAACGTGGTGGGCCAACTGCTCAAACCAGTAAGCGGCCCTGCTTGCAGCATGCTCATGCTGCCCTGACAGGCTTAAATCTAAAGGAGCGTCCCCGGTCAATAACGAAACAGCAGTTTCCTTTTGGGTCCGGTATCCAGGACGCTGCTCCGGCCTGTCCACCGGTGCTGCCTGGCGTATATTTTCCAGCAACCATTGCTGCTGTTGCAATAATCCCGGGGGTATAAACTCCTGCTCTGAAGGAATCAACTCCCGGATGACAGTCTTTGTAGTTTCCTTCTCTCTGGTATCCTGCTGCAGCCGCTCCAAAGGCCGGCGATGTTCAATCATCCGGCTCTGGGATAGAACATACTGCATCTTTAGGTACTGCTCCAGGTGCTGCTGTTCCAGGGGGCCGCCAGCCAGGTAGTAAGACCACTTGCGCCGGTGCTGCCGGCTGAGAAGCGTCGCTCTCGCCAACAAAGGTTCCAGGTAATCCGTTCTGCTGGGAAGCTGTCTTCCTGCGGTGTAGCCTTCGGCATAGAGCTGCCAGCCTGGGTAAAGGGGTGCTGTTCTCAGGGCTGGAAACTCTTCACCCTGCAGTCCGGTAGAAGGAAGAAACTGCCGGGAAATGTGCAAATCCGCGAACTGCCTGGAACCATGCAGCTCCCTTTGCCAGGCACTCTGCCTGCTATCCCCTGGACCTTCCACTGCTGCTCCTTGTTCCGGTGGATCCCCGCTGCCTACCTTCGGTTCAATTGGTTTTTTTTTACCTCTACATTGAGCCCGTCGATAACAGCATCCAAGTTATTATTATCTAAGAAGAAATTCGTGTTGTTGATGTTATTCTGTAAAACATGAACTTCTTGCGTGTGTTCGGTTTTATGCCAGCTTACCTGGGTCAGGTGGCTTTTAAGCTGTTTGATCAGTTCCCGCTTTAAACTGGCGCTGTTGTTAATCAAAAAAGACTGGTTATAGTTCAAGTTGCGAATTTGCAACAGCAGGTTCAGGATAATCTCAGCAAAACTGCCCTGGCCCTGGCTGTCGGGCTTATAGAACATCTCCGGGGCCATGACCTGCTCCTGCTGCCGGTCACCGGGCAGGGGGAGGGTTGTTAAATCTTTCCCCACTGTCTGCAGCGGTTTGAAGTTTGCTGTTAAAGGTTTTTTAATGATAATCATCTTAACCAGTCCTTATAGTGAAACAGGCATTTCAATCAACCCTGAATGTTCAATAGTCACGGAATCAATCATAATTTCCGGGCTTTTCGCATCCAGGTCGGTGACGCTCCATTCGCTGATAATCCCTTTTTCAAAGACAAACAACCGGATGGGAATTTTATAGTTGTTTAAAACCATCAATGCCCCGGGGGCAATAATATGGCTTTTCAAGAAAGGCTCGGCAGAGTAAAGGGCCAGCATGGGGTTCATCCGGACAAAGGCTTTCTCCAGGACCAGCTGTTCCAGCTTTGCCTGGGGGCTGGCCAAAATGATCGGCTTTTCGTTTAACCCGCCTTCCTGGTACGCTTCCCTGTCCGTCTTTCTTTTTATATTTTTCACTTTGGCGCAACCCCCGACCAGCAAGCCGAAGTAGAAAGCAAATTTGCTGGCAACTTTATGCTTCTTCTTGCCCATCAACATGTCCAGGGGGTTCAGGTCAGAAAGACTCAGGTTTGAAATATCCATAACTAGCTCCTAATATATATCAAAAATATCCTTCTTTTCGCTGTCTGCGCTCAACTTCTTGTTGATTTTCGATATTTCTTCACACCACTGGCGCCGTGTTCGGTGTTCCAGGTGCATGATCTCCTGCTGGGACCAGTGAAAATAATAGGCGATAAACGCCATTTCCTCGTACATGCTATCACGGGGATAGCATTTTATTGTTCGAAAAAACCCAGACTCACCTCGTTGGGCTCCCCGCACTTGGAGCAGTCAAATCTGTATTTGGGTGGTTCCACCTGGTTGATACTCTGGTATAAGTCCTGCAGGTAAGCAAGGTCGGCTGTAAACAGTTTCTCGATAACCCGCACGTCAATGTTTTTCAAATCGCCCAGTTCGGTTATGACCCGGGACAGGATCATGATGCTCAGGTAGCTCTGGTTTTGCTGAACGCGGGGGTCTTTCATGGGCAGTATTTCATCGGCTGCCGTAGCCAGGCGCATAACGCCTTTTTTGTTCAGGTTTCCATCTTTGTCCAGGTACCCTTTGGGCAGTTCAAAAGGAAACTCCGTTTGCAGTGACATATTACTCCTCCCAATCTCCTAAATAGGGGCGAGTAGTGGACATCACAGCTGATATCCACTACTCGGTCCTGGTATTATTAAGATTCTTCTCTTTCCAGCTTTTCGATAGCCAATTCCAGTGACTCAAAGGTGATCTCCGATTTTGTCCCACTGAACTCGGGGCCGGTATATTTGACCGGGAAGGCACCTTCCGCCGTCCAGGTAGCCAGGGCTGTAGACATGTCCCAGTCCCGGGCTTCAATGGTAACGTTTTTCTGTTCCGGGGGGTCTTCTTTGATCCACTCAAAGAATGAAAAGTTGTCGGTCACCACGCCTGCTTTCAGGGTAATGTTTCCGAATTTTTTAAGACCGGGGATTTTCCGGACATAGTTTTCCGGGAATTCACCCTCCCTATATTCATGGACTTCCACCGAAACATCGATCCCGGATACTTCTGACACATGGGCGACATCCAGGCCATCAATAGTGACGGCAAATCGATACGTTTGGACTAATTCCAGGTTTGGTTCGGCCATGTTTTCTCACCTCTCCCTTTTAATGATTATTGTTCATTTGTTTTTTGCGTAATTCTAAAGATGACAAACTCCGCGGGCTTCACCGCTGCAACCCCGATGACGCAGATCAGCCGACCGTTATCAATGTCATCCTGGCTCATGGTCGTCCTGCCAATATCGACAAAGAAAGCTTCTTCCGGTGATGTTCCGGCCAGGGCACCGTTTCTCCAGACATCGGTCAGGAAATTTTCAATGGTTCGCCTGACCCGCACCCACAGCACTTCGGAGTTGGGCTCAAAGACGACCCAGTTTGTATTGGCCTTTATGGACTCTTCCAGGAAAATATACAGCCTGCGAACGTTGACATATTTCCACAGCGCGTTGGAAGAGCAGGTGCGGGCGCCCCAAACCCGGATACCCTGTCCTGTAAACGAACGGATCAGGTTGACACCTTTGGGGTTTAACACACTTTGCTCGCCGGCGTTGTACTGGCAGTCCAGGCCCACGCAGCCCCGGACCACTTCATTGGCCGGCGCCTTGTGAACACCGCGCTCCTGGTCAGTACGGGAATAGACCCCTGCTACAGAGCCAGAAGGAGGCGCGCTGATATTCTTTTTGGAGAGGGGATCAAAAATGAGCAGCCAGGGGTGGTAAAGGGCCGCATACTGGGAATCGATCAGGTCCTTGTGGGCCAGTACGTCGGAGGTATTCTTTTCCTCCCTGGGTATATCCAGGACAGCAAAACGGCTGCCCAGGTTTTCACAGTGGGCAACCAGGCTCAACTGGACATTGGGATCCGTAATGCCAGGGATAGCCATAATGCTGGCCTCGCCGTTATCAACAAAAGCCTGTATTCCTGTGCGATTGCCAGGTCCTTTGTCCTCTCCCATATATGTGCCGCTGTCTACCTGTTCTTTACTGCCATCACTGCCGCCCTTTAATGTGAGTGAGTAGGTGCCTTCCTCTTCCCCTGAGAGCAGTTGAAAGGGAGGAATATGTCCTTCTTCCGCACTGACTTCCAGCTCGATCAGCTCTGATTTGGCCGGCTTGTTGGAAATATAGTTGGGGGCGTTGATATTGAAGGATACGTTTTCATAGGTTTCCACAAGATCCATATGTTTTACTTCCATATCCATTTCGCAAGAATACAGCATCTTCTTCGGCACTAACTGGGTATCCACCACGTCTACCATGAAGTCGTCCACAAATTGCAGGATGCCTTCTTCGACGTCAGAGACTGTATTGAACACTTTTTCCGCACCATCATCAAAAACAACCACATCACCCACGTTGAAGCCGGCGCTGCTCTTGACCCGGTATTTGCTCTTACCGTCGGCTACTTCAATCACTTCGAGGATGGGGGTTTTGGCTTCGCTGGACGGGGTAAACGTCAAATTAATTTTATTGCCCCATTCTCCAGGATTTTTGGCCGATATCTTAATTTTGACCCCTTCTTTATTTTGATAAGATGCGGTCTTTGCATTGCCGGGGACAACCCTGGAGACGTAGCACCTGGAGCCTCCATTGACAAAATACTGGTGGACCGCATACGCCAGGTAGCGATACTCACCGAACTGGTTTTCCGGCAAGAACCCTCCATATTTTCTTGTAAATTCGCCAAAGTTGGTGATTAATTCAGGCAAACCTCCCACAGGGCCTTTTTCTGCCAGGCCGATAAATCCTGTCGTACTGGTACTGACTCCGGCCATAGGTACCGAACCACTATCAAACTCCTCTACATATACGCCTGGTGTAAGATATTCCGCCATTTGGTCCCGATTTCAGATACGTGGATCTAAAACCAGCTTCCTCCTTTCATTTATTTTTTGTCATTTCTGGTCAAATATATATTGACCCTATTTTACCTTTTGCAACACTTTCTCTCAGCATTTTATTGCCAAGATGCACATAGTCCGGCTATGTTACGATATTTTCTGCTGAAATTGACGGATATTTTTCCGTCTGAAACTCATATTGCTACGCTGTTCCGCCTTTTTTCTTTCTGCTTGCTTTCTTTTTTTTCCGGGATTTATTGCTTTGCCTGCCAAGCAGGCCGGCAACCCAACCCCACCCCCTTTTTCTTCCACTTTCTCTTTTTTTCTTCCTGGGCTTGTCTTTGGTTTTTTTTATTGCTAAAGCGGCGCCTAACAAACCCCAACCTTTTTTGGTTTTCTTTTTTCTTTGCTTGACTTTTTGTTTTTCCTTTTGTTCCTGCTCTGTCCCCAGCCACGCGTAGGACCAGTCCGGACCTTTACCTTCCGCCTCTCTCCTTCTTTTTTTCCAGAGTAGACCAAAGAAATCGTCTTGGCTAAGCTTTTGCGGAGCTTTCTTGACTTTTTCCAGGTCTTTGGTTAATTTTTTGCTCAACTCCCCTTCCTTGAATTTCTTTTTTTCGGCAAGTTCATTTTTTTTGGCTATCTTTTTCTCCAGTTCTGCTTTACGGCTGGCTTTATTGGAACCGCCTTCCTTGCCAAATAAGGGGTTAAACTGGCTTTTCTCCCTTAATAGTTGTTGTTTTTCTGTTTCTTCCTTTTTCTGGGCTAAAAAAGGAAACACTTCTGCCAGGTTTCCACTATTTTCTTCAGACTCCACTTGTTTTTTTACAGCACCCAAAATTCTGCTGCTTTTTTTGTTCAAGTTATCTACAATAGCAACGGACCCTTTTTTCCAATCCTGGGCAATCTGGTCCTGGGAACCTTCATCCCTTTTTTGCGGCCTGTTTTTATATACGGATTTTTGTTCGCTGCGAAGGGGTTCTTTTTTCTGGTCATCCCGCTTTTCTTCGGTTACCAGCACCAACTTCTTTTTGTCCAACTCACAGCCTACATGGACTATGCCCTTCGGCAGGACCAACTCGCTCATTTTTTTGGGGAAATCTTCTTTTTTTACATCCCCATGCCTGGGGATAAACTGCCGCAGCGGTTTATCCTGTTGTTTTTTATTCTCTTTGATCGGCGTAGCCAGGTGCCTGGTTAGCTCTTCGTCTTTTTTCTTTTCTTCTTTTTCCTGCTGTTCCAGTATGCCCAGGGTCCATTGGTTGCCCAGCTGTTTCTGCATTTCCAGAAGTTCGAGGTCATCAGTCGCATAGCTCTCCGGGAGGCTATCTTTAGCTGTGGAAGGGTTTTTTTTAACGATCATCTTCAGTAATCTTTCCAAATCCCGCATAAAGCTCCCCCTCACAGCCTGGACGATCCAGAACAAAAAATATGTGTAACTGGTATGCTGCTCATCCCCAGAAATTGCACCGCACCGTAAATAAAACTCTATTAAACTTTGATATCACCGGCACTGACTAGGCTCAAGAACAAAAGACTTGCTAACTGATTCCATATTTACAATTAAGGGTTTAGAGGTACTTTGCCCGGATAGAAACACTGGTCCCCTTGCCTTTTACACTGTCGATGGCCAGCTCTGGCAGGTCATTTTTGACCAGGGCTGCATTTAAGATGTCCAGGGAACGTCCCCGGTATTTTTGCCAGAAGTTCTCCAACTGGCTGGGCTCCATACCTACACGATTATCCTGTACAGTAACAATGGTCCCCTCTGTATCCCGGGTCGTTTTAACCGTTAACATCACTTCTTCCCGGGTATAAAGCATAACATGATGGAAAACATTATCCACCAGTGGCTGCAGGGTAAACGCCGGCAGAAACCCCATGGTTTCCTGGAGATCAAAGTTTATCTTCAATCGTCTTCCAAAGCGCACGGACTGGATATGCAAATAAGATCTGATGAAACTCAGTTCATAAGACAGGGGAACCAGACCTTCCGCCTGATGTTCCGAGGTATAGATTAAGCACTGGGAAAGGGAGTTAATCAACTCTGATGCTTCTTGAGGCTCTCTGCGACATAAAACGATAGCTGAGTTGAGGCCGTTGAAAAGGACGTGGCGACTAATCCTGGCTGTGAATATCTTATCATCTTTAAGTGTATTATTCACAAAATCACCTTTTTCTAGTATGAAAATGGCAGCGTTGGCATATGCCTGACTCGCCGGTTTAGGTTCGCTTCAGGCAAGTTAAGCTGCTCTAATGGGTCCTACTGGGACCAACCTGCAGACTCAGCTTCCATGCTTCGGCTGCCAGGCGGCCGCCATCCAGACCGGCCGGGCCCACTTTCGGCCCTCGTTTCGCAGTAACTTGCGTCTTAGCTGCACATGCACCGGGCGAGCCAGGCAAGCGCCTCGCTGCCAAACGGTGCAGTGAGCAAAAAACAGGTCTGAGCTTTGAATAATACGGTCATTTCCATCCCCTGCTCAAGGCTCGTGAGAGCCGTGGCGGTTTCAAAGAGTCAGCTACAGCTCGTACACTGGGAGTTTCCTAATTTATCATGGCATGTTTTGCCAGGATCAGCAATTGATTTGGAATATGTTGCTTATGGGCGGGTTTTGATGCATTAAACCGGGTTAAAAGGAAATTTCCTTGGGGAAAAGGTATGGATTTGGATGATGTTTGAGGGATATAGAGGAACAACTCGCCTAGCGGGGGGTGTCCAGGTTCAGCAGGCGTTTTAATCTTTTTACATAATGCCGACTTACAGGAATTTCGATGTTAATATCCCTGAGGATAATAATATGGTTCTGCTTAAACAAGGGGATTATTTTTTCCACGTAATTTAAATTGACAACAAAACTCTTGTGGCAGCGGAAAAATAGCTTGGAGCTGTAGTTTTCTTCTATCTTGGAGAGGGTGTAAGTAATGGGATAGCACCTGTCCCGGGTGTAAATTAATGTGGTTTTATTATCTACTGTGCAGTAATAGACTTCGTCCACGTGAAGCAGAACAATAGATTCATTTTCTTCCACGGGAAACCAGTTCAGCCTGTCTTTGTCAGCCAGGCTTTTTGCTTCAGTTTCTCTGCTATGCTGCCTGTGCTTAGTATTTTGCAGGGCAACCCTTCTCCTGATTTTGTTTAAAGCCTCATCAATTCTGTTTCCTAAAAAAGGCTTTTGAATATAATCGATCGCTTCCACTTCAAAGGCATTGATAGCATAGTCCCTGTAAGCTGTGACAAAAATAATATAAGGCTGCATCCCCTCGTCCTGGATTTCTTTTGCCAGTTGAAACCCGTTGATGCAGGGCATGGATACATCAATAAACAGCACGTCCGGCTGGATCACTTTGATATCAGCCAGGGCTTCCACCGGATCTGTATAAGCGCCGCTGATCTCGATGTCCTGCTGCCCGTCAAGAACGTAAGAAAGTTGTTCCAGGGACAGCTCTTCATCATCAATCAGTATTGTTCTAAACACGGCATTCCCTCGCTTTGCAGTTACGGTTGCAGAAAAGTCAATTTTATAACGGCAGTCGACATCTTCCCTGTCGGACTGCCAAAGCTTTAAGCCGCCAAACTCCTTGAGCGAAAGCCTGGGACATCTCCGGGCGATGCATTATTTCCCCGGTCAGGGGCGGGGTGATGAAACCAGCATTTCTAACACACACAAGGCTTTTCAAGCCCTGTTGCGGCTCGTTAAGAATCGCAAAGAATCTCTTTTTCTGTAGCTGAAACAGCAGGGATAGTAAAACTAAATATACTGCCCTGGCCCTCCCGGCTTTCGAGCCATATTTCGCCGCCATGCCGTTCCACAATACAGCGGCAGATGGCCAACCCCAACCCTGAACCTTTTTGGACACCATCGACAGGCGCTTTGATAAACTTCTCGAAAATCCTGCCTTGATATTGAAGCGGTATGCCCAAACCTGTATCTTCCACCACTAACTTCACTTTATCCTCCAGGGAAACAGCATAACAAGCTATGGAGCCGGCCTCGGTGAATTTGACCGCATTGGAAATCAAGTTTTCCAAAACTCGCATAATCCAGCTTCGGTCCAGCAGGGCTAAAGGAAGATCTCTGTCAAAATAGACTTTCCATTGAATTTTTTTGGCCTCACAACCGGCCTTTAGCAAGGCTGAAGCATTTTCCATCAGTTCCTGCACCCTGAAGGGTTCGATGTTGTAGTGCACCTTTTCCTGCTCCAGGCAATATATGTCCAGCAAATTGCCAATCATGCTGGACAAGCGTTCACCTTCCCGTTCAATAATCTCCATGTTACGGTTAATCTGCTGGACTATGTGCTGGAACGACTGGTCCCCGGTTTCCAGGTCAGGCAATAATTCTCGATTCAATATATCGCCATTGATAGCATTAAAACCCAGCATGGTTTGGAGGGGTGCCTTTAAATCATGGCAGAGGCTTAAAAACGACTGATCCAGCCTGCCGGATTCATAATCCCACTGGTTTGCCATGACTCAACACGCCCTTTATGTTCCCTGCCAACTTAATTTCAATTATGTCAAGATACAATCTGCTCCCAAGAATTAAAAACAAAAAGTAAAGCAAGGAATTGTGACAAAGTTTGATAAAGGTAAAATTCGACTCAACAGCAATATATTCCTTTTAAATTATAAAAATAATTATTATTTTTGGAAGCGAGGCAACCATCCCCTGCTTCGCTTGCCAGCCACCTCTGAGGCCAACACAAATAGCCTCCAAAAATACAGGAGGTTTTGTGGCTTTAAGCTCTACCAAATTGTACTACTATTATTTTGCTTTAGTTACAGTTTGGCAACAGTTCGGGCAAAATTTTAAAACTGAGGGCTTGGGGCGCCACCCAGTTTCTGCTGTTTTCTGTCAGGAGATTCAATCCAGGCATGCAACTGGTATGCTACTGGTATGCTACTCTTCCACTGTGGCTTTCATGATCTCCGGCAGATAGTGGTCCATGGTATGGATATTGACCAGGAGCGCTTTTTCAATCCATTCCTCTTTAACTTCCTCACCCTCCAAATCCAGGTAAGTCTTGAAATAGATTTCGCCGGTGGAGCGGTTGAGCTCAAAATTCCCGATCTTGAGGCCAAAATTAATGTCCGTGAGCAGCAGGGCAACATCCTGGATTTTTTCCTGGGAGACTTTATAGCCAAAAATGGAGTAAATTACCAGCAGGCCTTCTTCTTCCACCACCCTGAAGTAGGTCTGCCAGCTGCCCCGCTTACCTTCCACATCAATCTTTACCAAGCCCTCGCCTTCCATGTACGTGATCTGCTTTTTCTCCAAATACGTTTTTACCGATTCCGCGATCATGACACTTCTCCTTCCATCAGAGGTCTCTGTAATTCCAGGTTTTCCTCACTTCCCTGCAGTTGTCTCAGTAAAAAACCGCTTGTCTTTATCACGCGTACATTCGATCATACTGACAACCCGGTGTTAATTTTTCCCGTTTAAATTACCGTTCCCGGCTCCATAAACTGCTGCCGGCCTTAAGTGTTCGTTCTCACTCATTTTCAGCAATTTTTTCTTCAATTGTTTTTTCCGGCACACTTTCTTCAGTATTGCTATTGATTTCCTTGATCACCTGATTTACTTTTGTTTTTTCTTTATTCACGATTTCATCCGGGTCCATCATTTTTTCGTTGTTCCTTACTTCCTCTGCCTCTTGGCTGTAATTATTCTGGTGGCTTTTAATCTCTTCCATCGTTTTCTTTTCACCCATGGCAAGTGCTTCCTGCTTTTTGACGTATTCATCTAGCTTTTCCTTCATCCCCTGCAGGCCCTTTATCCGATTTTCATGCTCCTGGACGCTATGCTGGTATTGATCAACCTTCACTTCCGTCTGCTGGATTTTCTCCCGGTAGAAGTCTTGCCTGCTTTGAGCGTGCCGCCGCACATGCTTGTGGACTGCCATTTCTTTAATCGTTTTTGCGTCATAGAGCGCTTGGCCGGAACTGCTTGTTTCTGGACCGGTTGCTGCCTCTGGACCGGTTGCTAGTACAACTTTTTCCCGGCCTAATTCTTCTCTTAAAATATCCATTACCGCTTGTTCATAATTAAATTCTTCACTCAGCCCTTTGCCGGCCAGCTCATAAATATATAAGCTTTTTTCCTGGAGACCTTTAATTTTATCGTTGACAAGCCTTTGCCTGATTATCCTGGAAAAAGCACGGGCTTTTGCGGGATTATCGCTTACTTCCGGGGAAAGCATATCCTTTTTTTCTTTCCAAGTGTCTAACTCAGCCCCATTAACCTGCCTTTTGGCCTGTTCATAATCGGTAAGGATTTTTTCGGGGTCTTTAATGCCGTCCTTTTCCAGTTGGCCTTTATACATTTTCAGCCCTGCCTCGATCCCCTTGGACCTCATCGCCTTATATATGTCAAAATCTATATGATGATGTATCATGCTCTTCGCTTGCAGGATGGGGTCGATTTTCATCTTGTGCTCCTGCAGCTCTTCAAACATCCCTATATCTTCAAGGTTGAATCCGTAAGTTTTGTTTAAAACCTTTTTAAGGTGTTCTTTTTCTATTGTTTTCCCGTCTTTGCTGCGTATATTTTCAAAGACCTCAATATTGAGGGGGCCTAGCGGGCTAGCCAGCCTTGTCTTATACAACTCGGGGTGGTTGTTTTTTAATTCATAATAATAAGATACCTTGCCTGTAGTTTTCCACCAGTTCTTTTTTATTTTTACATTATTCTTTTTGGCAATATCTTCGCTGCGATTCAGCACTTTATCGATGATAACCTGGACTTGGTTAAACTTTTTGCCCACATCTTTTTTTACAGCTTCATATTTTTTCACTTCAGCATCTAATCTGAGCTTTTTTTGTTCCAACATCTTTTGAGCAGAACCCACAATGACAAAGCGCGTCTTTATTACCTCTTCACCTTTTCTAATTTGCGACTCGATGGTTTTATTATCTTTCTCCTTGTTAATATCCTCTTTTGTGATCTGCATCTGCAAAAGGGTCTTTTTTCGTTTTTGCACTGCTTCAATGGTTTCCTCAATTTCTTTTCTCGCCTTTTTAACCGAGTTGTCGGAGTAAATTTTCTCCAGTGTGCCGGCTGAGAGCATAAAGCTGCCCGCTTGCAGTTCGCTTCTGCTTGCAAACCCTTTCGGCATCAATTCTTTAAAATTTCCTGCGATGTCTTTTTTATCTCCTTTGATGATTTCAAAGGCAAGCCGCGATATGGATTTCTTGTCCAGGTTTTGTAGGATGATCTGGTTTAACTTTTCCGGGCCTTTCTTTTTTTGCTCCATTTCGCTCTCTATCGCTTCAAGTTTCTGACTTTTTTCTCTGGCTGTCTTCGTTTTGCCTTTGCTTTCAGCTTCCCTAATTTGAGAGCTTAATTTTTCTTTTTCCTCATCCTTTTTTAGGATTTCTCCTGTACTGCTCGCAGTAAAAATACCCTCCAACAGTTCTTTACGCTTACTTTCTGCCAAGTCAGGAAACATATAATCATAAAACAGCTTTACATCTTCCAGGGTATAGGGTGATATTGTTTTAAAAGCAGGTTTCTCATGATTAAACTCTTCGATATGCTCACTGATTTTTTGGATTTTTGCAAACATGCTGCTGAATTTATTACGTTTTGCGTTTTCATCTTCTGCTTTTTCTCCTTCTTCATAAAGGCCCTCAATCTCTGTTTTAATTTTACTAATTAAATCAAAGTATTTCTTAAAACTACCCATACTCTTGAGGTCATAATAGCCATACTCGGGAAGAGGAGTTTTGCCTGAACCTGGAGCCGCATGAGGGTCTTTATACGGGTCCCACTTTTTCAACCCTTCCTGGAACATGATTTCATTCTCTATCCTGTATTCATGTTTTTTGATCTGGTCACGGCTTTCAATTAATTTTTTATTTGCATCCACATAAAAGACGCCCAAGTCTTTTTGGACTCTGTAGTATTTAAAACTATGGTCATAAAGTGCGGATTCAACATCCTGCAAGCTGTCCTGGGCGCGCCAGACCAGCACTTCCCGGGGGGACCTCTGGTCGTCGGCTTCATACAAGAAAAAGTGGTCCACTTTTTGCAAAACCTTTTCGTACTCCTCTTTGGATTGCTCCAGTTCGGCGATATTCCCTGCCAGACCCTTGTTTCTCATAAAAACGACCTTTTGGGTGGCATAAATATGTTGGTTTGTAAAGTCATATTCATACCTGCCTGTGATGTGCCCAAAAGTGGTCTCATGCAGTTTTAGCTCTTTTAATACAAAATCTTTTCCCAGTAAAGTGGCTTTCAAGCGGACCCCCGCTTCCGAGTAAACAGGATCATTGAGCTGCAGCGCCAGCGAACTCTCAATTATGCTGTATCCTTTTTCTGCACTTGCATCTTCTTCCAACTTAAAAGAGACTTCATTTTGACTTCCCTTCATGTTCTGCAGCTCCACGCCTCCCTGCACATACCCTTCGGCACCTACACCGGCAATAGAGCCAAAACCTGCCTTTGCACCAAGGGCTGCCTCAAAAAAGAGGCGCCCCTCTTTCTTCACGGGCCCGTCAAATTTAAGCTTGGGCGGGCTTCCTTCAACACGCAGGGGCTTTAAGTTTTTTTCACTTGCATATTTAAACCCAAAGCCCGCTTCAAGGCGGAGATAAACAGATACTAGACCCGTGCTGTAAAGTGTAATGTCCTCATTGACGGGTTTTTCTGATTTATTTTTATAGTCGTTGATATCATAGTCGCCCGGGTAAGCCATCTTGAAACCGATTTCGCTATTTTTTGTTTCTGAACCCTCGGCAAAATCCTGGGGATCCAGTTCGCCTTCGAGAAAGTTATCATTTACATACACTTTCTCCATGTTAATATCTTCACCCTGTGTTAAGTGAAAGGAGCCGTTTTCAAAGACCAACTGGTTGGGTTTGAATTTCAAGTTCAACTTTTTTGAAGAAGACATTTTCCCCAACATTTTTCCCAGGCTGAGCAGGCCTTTGGCAGGGCCCAGCAGCTCACCCAGGCCCAAATCATCAAGCTTGTCCACTCCCTCACTCACAATTTTGCCTGCATCAATGTTGAGTGACACTTTTTCAAAAGTACAGGCAAATTTTTTATCGGTGAATGATACATTTTTTGCCTGGGCGGAAACATCACTGATACCTACCTTCAAGGTGTCAATATTTCCCGTAAAGTCCTCTTCGCTAAACTTTTTTTCTATGCTGGCACCGGAAGCGTCAATACTTAACAACGTATCGAATTTAAGTGAACCGCCCAACCTGAATGCTTTGTTTTCTTTTCTGTAGGTAAATGATGGGTTGTTGAACTTTAGTTTATCACCAAAGAAGGACAGCGAATCTTGTGCTTCTGAAGTAAATGCCACATCATCGATGTCAAAACCGGTTTCAGGGCTGATGTTTACGCCATGCATGGTTGCAGAGATGTTTTTTCCTCCCATAGCAAATGAGACGCCTGCTGAATCGGATTTAAAATGGTCTTCCATAAGATCATAGTCAATATTGGTGGCGCTGCCTGCAAAGCAAGTGTCTTCGGCCGGGCTGAATTTAAACCCGGTCTCTTCCATTTTGAGTTTTTTTCTGACTGCACCTTCTTCTTTCTGCATGGAGAAAGTGGTTTGCCCCAGCGTCAGGGGGCCTGCTTTTATTTCTTCGGGTGACGTTGCGCTCCAGCTGTCCCAGCTGTATTTATCTGCATCCCAGGTCAGGCCGGATACACTGCCGCCAAATTCTTCCCCAAACAACTGCGCATTAAACCCGGCTGTTTCTATGTAACCTTCCGTTTTCTGCGTGTCGATGGTCGCCTCCGCTGCATTTAAAGACAGTTTTAGGCCGGCCAGCGAGTCCTGGACCGGCTGCAGGGAAGTTTCCATGTTTTTCAAATGAAAACGCCAGCCACCCGGCAGGGCGGGGTTTTGCGGGCCCTGGCTCGCGACAGCCCCCAGGGGGTCGGCGCTGCCGTCTAGATTGGCCAGAGTGAACCGGACAAAGCCCAGGTCCAGGATAGCATTGTCCACCCGGAACTGGTACCCGTAGTGCTTGCCAGGATCCTCTTGGCCAGAAAAGCTGTCAGTGCTTTGTTCGGTGCTGTCAGGGTTTTGATTGGAAGCCTGGCCCTCGTCCTGCCCGGTTTCTTTTGTATCCTGGGGGATGATGGCCAGGGAGCCGGCCTGGAGAGAGAAAAAACTGCCGATGCGGGCCCCTCCCAGGGAAAATATCAGGCTGGAAAAAGACCAATCTGTCCCGTCAAATTTGAGGCCGGTAAAATGTCCGCTGGTTTCAATACCCAAAAGAGAAAGAGAGGTTTTGGCGTCGGCTGCTTTAAAGGTTCGCTCCCGCACCTGGGGCAGTGGAGCCCGGGGCGCGTCCCCGGATGCTTCTTGTTCAGTATCTGCCTGCTTCTTGATCACGTCTTTGTACGTGATATTTTCCAGCTCGACACCCAGCTCAAAAGAACCGGCCTGGAATTTTGCCTGGGCAGAGATCAAATGCTCTTCGTCTATATTAGTCAGCTCGTAGTCCCAGAGGTCTTCCCGGACCTTGGTGGCCACCAGCTTCGCATTGCGGATATCCCCGGAAAAGGTCCCGCCGCTGCCAAGACTTAGGCCCCCTTTAACCTGGAACCTTTCCAGGTCGCTTTTATTTTTTTCTATTTCCACCGCAGCATTTTTTTCCAGCTTAATGCCGCCCATGTCTACTTCGCTTTCCAGCGCCAGCAGGGCCCGTTTAAAGTCCATCCCCTGTTTGGTCCAGGTAATCCTGTCCATTCTCCCGGAAGCCTCGAAGTTTTTAAAACTGTCATTATCCAGTTTCAACCGGAGTGTAGAGTTTTGAATTGTTACGGTTTCGTCTTTCAAGGAAGCATATAAGTCTTTTATATCCACGCTCAAACCGGCAATACCGGCAGCAAGGCACATGTTGAGGTCGCCGACGGCAAAGGCCCAGCTTCCAGGGTCAGGGCCTTCCTCATGCCGCTGGTAAAAAAGTTTGACCTGGTCGGCTTTCAAAGCCTGGTTAAAGCTCTCCCCCCCAGTCTGAAACAGGATTTGCCCAATGGCTACATCCATTAGGGGCACAGCAAAGTTGTTTTCCTTCCAGAAATTGAAGGTTATGTCGGAAAATGTGAGTATATCCAAAACATTTATTTGCTCTGCTGAAGCGCTTAAGCTGGACCATGTAAACCCATTGACACTTAATTCAAGGTCTTTTCCGGACCCTTGAATATTGGAAACAGGAAAACGGCTGCTTCCAAAGTTCAAGTTTAAGCGGGCACTATTTATGTACAGGGAGACTGTTTCTTCCCGGTATTGATCAAAATCCACTTCCAAAGGGCTGTCCAGGGAAAAGGTAAAAAAACTGCCCAGGGAAAAAGCACCGGGATGCAGGGTTAATTTTTGTTCTTCAATCTTTTTGGTCTGAACATTGTATTTATAGTCTAATTTGGCATTATTAATCTTTAGGGCCCGTCCCGCCAGCAGTTCCACGCCTGGAAAAGCCAGAAAGACCGCCTTGTTTTCTGATTTGACGATGAATTTTCTAGTCCCGCTTTCTTTTTCCTGGCTTAGCTGCGCCTCTTCCAGGGTTAAATTATTGTTGAATTTAAAGTTTTTTACATTATCTTCATGCTTCATGCCAAAAAAAGATTTGGTTTTTAACCAGCTTCGGGATAAAAACCCGGAAAAACCGCTGTACTTTTCCGGCTGGGAAGCAATGAAGTAATCTGATGCAATCTGTAAGCTGCGGCCAAACCGGGTCCAGTTCTTCAGCTTTTTACCCGGAGAAGAGACTGTTTCCCTTAATTCTCGCTCTGCGGCATCACCCAGTGCTTTTGCCAGGTCTTCCTCTTCTTCAATAGACTGCAACAGGTCACGCAGCAGATTGATCCGTTCACTGCTGCTTCCCTCCAGCGCAGGGCTGTGCCCGGTTCTTTCTATGCTCAATGAAGATGTTTCTTCTACACCACGGTCTTCTGCTCCACGGTCTTCCAGCGTCCGTCCGTTTCCCATATCTTCACCTCTTTCCATCTGCAAACCCTGTGCAAACCTACAATTATACGTTTATATTCTAACATACAGGCAGTGCTGTGTTAATTAATTGCGCTTAACCTGTTCTATTTAAAAATATCCGGTTAAATGAGCAGAATAAGCTGCAAAACATTTCCTGTGCAGGGAGCAGTGCAATGTGGGATATAGCCTCAGGGGGAGAATTTTGCCCCTACTTTCTTCAGGCCCACTCATGCGGCGGAAACCCCTGCCTTAAGACAATAGTTGGGTCGCCACCCCCCCACAGCGGACTTTCACCGCCAAGCTGTCGCCCATGCCGGGCGCACTGGCAAAATAAAAATAGACATCCTTAATGGATGTCCATTTTATCGATGGTGGGCGAAGACGGGCTCGAACCGCCGACCCCCTGCTTGTAAGGCAGGTGCTCTCCCAACTGAGCTATTCGCCCGTATATGGTGACCCCTAGGGGATTCGAACCCCTGCCGCCAGCTTGAAAGGCTGGTGTCCTAACCGATTAGACGAAGGGGCCACGTTGAGTGTGGCTATACTGTCCGTTTGGTGGGCCCACTAGGACTCGAACCTAGAACCAACCGGTTATGAGCCGGTAGCTCTGCCAATTGAGCTATGGGCCCAGAAAAATGGCTCCCCAGGCAGGATTCGAACCTGCAACCTACCGGTTAACAGCCGGTCGCTCTACCGTTGAGCTACTGAGGAAGACCTACGGACAAATTATATTATAAAGGATCCGGTCCGTTACGTCAAGCATTTTGGACCGGACTTTATATAATTATTAAATTGACAATTGTTATATTATTTTGCCCTTTAATCCAGGTAATCCTTGAGCCGCTTGCTGCGCATGGGATGGCGCAATTTGCGCAAAGCTTTGGCTTCGATCTGGCGAATCCGTTCCCGGGTCACGCCAAAAACCTGACCCACTTCTTCCAGGGTGCGGGTTCTGCCGTCATCCAGTCCAAAGCGCAGGCGCAATACTTTCTGCTCCCGGGGAGTCAAGGTGTCCAGGACATCCTCCAGCTGTTCCCGCAGCAGTTCAAAAGCAGCCGCATCGGCGGGAGCCTGTACTTCCTGGTCCTCGATAAAGTCACCGAGATGACTGTCATCTTCTTCCCCGATGGGGGTCTCCAGGGAAACTGGTTCCTGGGCAATCTTTAATATCTCTCTTACACGGTCGACACTGATTTCCATCTCGTCGGCAATTTCTTCAGGTGAGGGTTCACGTCCCAATTCCTGGACCAGCTGCCGGGAGACGCGGATTAGCTTATTGATGGTTTCCACCATATGCACGGGGATCCGGATTGTACGGGCCTGATCAGCAATAGCCCGGGTAATGGCCTGACGGATCCACCAGGTAGCGTACGTGCTGAACTTGTAACCTTTGCGGTAATCAAATTTTTCTACAGCTTTGATCAAACCCAAGTTCCCTTCCTGGATCAAATCCAGGAAAAGCATGCCTCTGCCTACGTATTTTTTGGCAATACTTACCACCAGGCGCAGGTTGGCTTCAGCCAAGCGCCTCTTTGCTTCTTCATCTCCGGCTTCCATTTGCTGTGCCAGCTCGATTTCTTCCTCAGGCGTTAAAAGAGGTATCTTCCCAATTTCCTTTAAATACATGCGGACGGGATCATTGATACTAATGCCTTCCGGAATAAGAGTATCCAGTTCTTCTTCAGGAAGGCTCTTTAAATCTTCTTCTTCCAAGACTTCTTCTTCTATTGTCTCATCAATAATTTCAACGCCCTGGCGGGAGAGCTCTTCATAAAACTCATCGATCACCTCAGGATTTAAATTAAATTCCTGTAAAGGATCAATGATCTCTTTATAGCTTAAGCTCCCCTTCTTTTTTCCTTTTTCGAGCAAGGACTGCCGGATTTCTTGAAATGATGATTTTCTCTCTACATCTTTAGCCACAAAAATCCTCTCCTTCCCCAGGGCGGTTAAGCTCATCTTCCCATTTTTTCAAATCTCGTATCCTCTGCAGGGTTGCACTGACTTTCTCCCGGTTTGTTTCCTTTTGCAGGGATTTGATGAGCTGCTCTCGCTCCTCGGACCAGCGCAGGGATTTCATTTTTCGAATACAGTCATTGATTGTTTTCTTGATATTGAAATGATTTTCCTGCAAGCCGGGAAAAGCCAGTTTCATAATTAATTTATGCATTTCAGGGTCCGAAAAGTAACCCAGTAACGATGCAGGATCAACTTCGTTTTCCTCCCTGGCCCTTGCCACCATGCACATGGCTATGTCGTGATAGGGACCCGGGGTAAAATCTTCAGGTTGAAGCCGTCTAAACACATGGGGAACAAATGACGGTTCACGCAACAAACAGCTCAACAGTTCTTTCTCCACCTTTTCTCTCGGTGTCACGGTTGTGTTACTGGCACTCTTTTGGGACACCTGCTTTCGGCTTTTACTTCCTCCTCGTATTATCTTCTCCAAATCTCCCCTTAATACCTCTAGGGAGACATTGATTTCTTCTCCAATTTTTTTCAGATATTCTTCTTTTTCCACAGGCTCCGAAAGGGCTGCCAAGATTTTTCTTGCTGATTTCCAGTAGTTTACTCGGCCTTCTTCTGTTGATAAGTCATTTTTTTTCTTTAACAGGTAAAGCTGGTACTCCACCAGGGGTAGTGCTGCTTCCAGAATATTTTGCTGAAACGCCTCGCCCCCGTATTGATAAACATAATCCGCCGGGTCCATTTCATCGGGCAAAACAGCAACCCGTGTTCGAAAGCCTTCGTTTTTTGCCAGCTCCAATGCCCGGATAGTTGCCGTCTGGCCACCGCTGTCAGCATCAAAGGCCAGGGTAAGTGTTTCCAGGCGCCCGCGTAAAAGGGACACCTGGTCTGCTGTAAGGGATGTTCCCAGGGGAGCAACTGCATTTCTGATTTGATGCTGGTATAACAGAATGACATCCATATATCCTTCAACAATCAGGGCCTCACCGGACTGCCTGACAAAGGGCAGTGCCTGATGAAAACCGTATAGCGTTTTTCGCTTATTAAAAAGCTCTGTTTCCGGGGAGTTCAAGTATTTGGGTTCCTGGTTGCCCATTATGCGTCCACCGAAAGCGATTATTTTCCCCTGGCGATCCATAATGGGAAACATTAAACGATGGCGAAAGTAGTCAAAATATCGACCGGGTGTTTTTTGGTTTATCAGGCCAGACTTTAGAGCCAGATCCAAGTCGTGGCCTTTTTTTTTAAAAACCGTAACCAGGTTCTCCCAGCCATCGGGAGCATATCCCAACCCAAACTCTTGAATGGTTTCTTTTTCTATGCCCCGGTTGTAGAGATACTGTAACGCGTTTTTTCCCTGGGAGCTTTCCCATAGACAGTGCTGGTAATATTTTTGGGCCAGCGCATGCAATTTTTGCAGTTCTTCCCGGAGATGGGTCCTTCGCTTTTCTTCAGGCGTCACAGGCCTATAGTCGACCTGTATCCCCGCTTTTTCCCCCAGGTAGCGCACTGCTTCAGGGAAACTGAGCCCTTCCATCTGCATAATAAAGGTAAAAAGATTGCCGCCGGTTTGACACCCGAAACAGTGAAAAATCTGTTTTTCCGGGGAAACGCTAAATGACGGTGTTTTCTCCGAGTGAAAAGGGCACAGGCCTACGTAATTTCTCCCTGTTTTTTTCAGGTCAATGTAGGAAGCGATTACATCGGCAATATCAAAATGGTTTCGTACCTCTTCAACTACATCACCTGAAATTTTTGCCATAACTATCCACCATACTTTTTTTTATTTTCCTTTATGTCTATGTCCAGGATTGCGACCAAAAAACCTCATCCCGGAAGAGACGAGGTGTTAACCCAGGTTCGCAACCATCCTTTACTTGGCGCTTAATATAATAAAAATGCCTGTAAAACCTCCTCTCTATTTATTTTTCGCTTAAAACCCTGTTTGCCCTACTAATGAAAGGTGACTATTAATATTCGATAATTCTTAAAAGATTCCTGCAACAATTACAAAAAAATATCTGGGAATCCACTGGCAACCAAATTATATGAATAGTATGGACTGTTTTTGTAAGAATATGCAAACAGAGCAGTGTTTAAGCTATTTTAGACCGTCTTTCCAGGGTCTGGGAATGAACAATTCTTCATAAACCGCGATAATGTAACGATCGGTCATGCCGGCAATGTAGTCACAAACGGATCGTTCAATCCCATATTTCTCAACCTGCAATAAGGTGTCCGGAGGCAGGCTTGCTCTATCTTTTGTTAATTTTTCGTACAAGGTCATGATGATAAATTTTGCTTTTTGCTCTTCTTCCTTGGCGGCCGAACCGATATATACATTATCAAATAAAAAGTTTCGCATATTTTTCATGGCCCCGGCAACCTGCTCGCTCATAATGATGGCTGGTTTTTGCCAGCTGCTTTCAATTAAGTCCCGGACCATAGTATTTAATCGCTGCGAACCGGTAGCCCCCAACAGCTGCATTTCTTTTCTGGGAAGCTGCTCCGGTGTTAGGATTCCCGCTCTTAACGCATCGTCAATATCGTGGTTGATATAAGCAACCCGGTCACAGATACGAACCAGTTGACCTTCCAGGGTTTCCGGGACATCATCACCGGTATGTTTTAGGATGCCTTCCCGGACTTCCCAGGTCAGGTTCAAGCCTGCTTCGCCTTCCAGGTGATCTACCACCCTGAGGCTTTGCTCATTGTGATCAAAACCTTCCGGGAAAAGTGACTTCAATGTATCCTCACCAGCATGCCCAAAGGGTGTGTGCCCTAGATCGTGCCCTAAAGCGATTGCTTCTGTCAAGTCTTCATTTAAATTAAGTGCCCGGGCTGCAGTACGTGCCACTTGCGAAACTTCAAGGGTATGAGTTAAGCGCGTCCGGTAATGATCCCCTTCAGGGGCAATAAAAACCTGGGTTTTATGTTTTAACCTGCGAAAAGCCTTGGAATGGATAATGCGGTCCCGGTCTCTTTGATAAGCTGTTCTTACTTCACAGGGAGGTTCCTCTTTTTGCCGCCCCCGGCTGTTGACACTCAAGGCTGCCTGAGGAGCAAGGTTGTTGGATTCCTGCTCTTCCAGTTCCCGTCGTAAACGCAATGTTCTGACCTACCTTTACAGTTATAAATTTTTTCAGCATTTTAATACAATAATTCAATAAATACTCTGCATATCCCTGCTAAAAAGCAGTTTTTCCCTCTAGAGGAACAGGAGCCCTTAACTGTTCCATTTTTTTTAGCTTGAACTAAAACATTGTTTTGTGAGAAAATATGAGAGAAAGAATGAAGGTAAAAACACGCCAGACGACAGGCAATACACATCTTGAGGAGGAGCTTTAATGCCGGAACGTAAGAGAAATAAGAGGAGTAAATGGAAAAGACATACCGCCTGTTTTATGTTATTGTTTATTTTTCTGCAAGGACTGTTCAGCACATTTTTTACCTCACCCGTGAAAGCCCGGGAAGTTGATTTTCCGGACCTGTCTGCTGAGACCGCTGTATTAATGGAATTTTCTTCGGGACAGGTCAATTATGCGAAGAATGCTGATGAACCCCGACCACCAGCCAGTCTGACCAAAATAATGACCCTGCTACTGGTATATGATGCCCTGGATAAAGGAGAAACGTCCTGGGACGAGCAGGTCACCATCAGTGAAAAAGCCTGGGCTACCGGAGGTTCTCAAATGTTTTTGGAAATAGACCAGCAGGTAACCGTGGGCGAGCTGATTACGGGAATTGCTACCATCTCTGCCAATGATGCCTGTGTAGCCATTTCTGAACACCTTTATGGCTCGGAGGAGCTTTTTGTTCGGGAGATGAACAGGAAAGCCCGGGAAATGGGACTGCAAAACACACAATTCCAAAACACCTCCGGGCTTCATCATGAGGAACACTATACCAGCGCTATGGATATGGCCAAAATCGCCCATTATTTTATCCAAAACTATCCTGAATCTTTAGAACTGCACGCGCAAGAAGAATATATTTTTAACGATATTAGACAATACAACCGCAACCCGCTGCTGGGCAGATACCCGGGGGCTGACGGGTTGAAGACCGGCCATACCAGCCTGGCCGGTTACTGCCTGGTGGGGACTGCATACCAGGACGGCATGCGTTTCATCACCGTTGTCATGGATGCACCCAGCAACAGCAGTCGTTTAAGCGATTCAGAAACCATGCTTAATTACGCGTTTCGAAACTATTCACTGTACCCGCTTTTTGAAGATGGAGAAATAGTGGGAAAAGCAAAAGTCAGCAGGGGAGAAGAACGTTATGTAGATATTCAGTCCAATAAAGCTGTAGAAGTCGTAGTCCCTTTTGAGCGTGAAGATGAGGTGGAATACAAGCTCGAAACACCAGAAAGCATCCCTGCCAAAGTAGAAGCAGGGACACCCGCCGGTTATATCGAGGTGTCCCTGGATGGTCAAGTATTACAAACATTTCCTCTTTCCGCGGCCAGTGATGTCGAAGAAGGCGGGAGGATCGCATTGTTTTTCCGTGCTATCGGGGATTTTTTTTCCGGCATCTGGGGTGGATTCACTGGTTGGCTTAAAGAAATCCTGCCGTTTCCCATGGAATAGTATTGAAATGGCAGCGTTGGCATATGCCGGACCCGCCGCGCTGCCTTGGTGTGGCAAGCGTACAAACATAGCACACCGAAAAAGATACATCCATTTCTATTCTTTTTAGACGCTTGACAAAGTCGCCGATACAGGGAAAGCGGACCTTCTCCAGGCGAGACGCGGGCTTGAAAACCCATTTTCGTCCCCTGTCGTGGTCCGCATGGGCCGTGGCGGTTAGTAATTTTTCAGCTCTATTCACGCAGGGCTGCCTGGGCTGCTGCCAGCCGGGCCACGGGCACCCTGAAGGGGGAGCAGCTCACATAGTCCAGTCCGGCCTGGTGAAAGAATTCGATTGAACTGGGATCACCCCCGTGTTCACCACAAATTCCCGTTTTTAATCCCGGCTTGCTGTCTTTGCCTCCCTTGACCGCCTGGGCAATCAAGCTGCCCACTCCATTGCGGTCCAGGGTGACAAAAGGGTTCTCTGGTAATATTTTCTGCTGCACATAAAAAGGCAAAAACTTGCCTTCCGCATCATCCCGGCTGAACCCAAAGGTGGTCTGAGTCAAATCATTGGTCCCGAAGGAAAAGAAGTCGGCGCTGCGAGCGATTTCGCCAGCAGTTACGCAGGCGCGCGGCAGTTCGATCATGGTGCCAACGGAATACTCAAAACGGCTATTACTCTCCTGCAGCACCGCGCTGGCCTCTGCTTCCACAACTTCACGCATCATCGCCAGTTCCCGGGCATGCCCGACCAGGGGGATCATGATTTCCGGCTTTACAGTAATCCCTTCTCCCCGGAGGGAAACAACAGCCTGACAAATGGCCCTTACCTGCATCTGGTATATTTCCGGGTAAACCAGCCCGATGCGGCAACCTCTATGCCCCAGCATCGGGTTGAGCTCACTTAAACTGCGAACTTTCCGTAAAAACAACTCCTTCTTTTTCACAGTATCTGTGCCTTGGCCCCGTTCCTTCATCAGGGCAATTTCCACAACCAGTTCTTCCAGGTTGGGCAAAAACTCGTGCAAAGGAGGATCCAAAAGACGTATTGTTACAGGAAGCCCGGCCATTTCACGGAAAATATTCTCGAAATCTTCCTGCTGGATGGGTAAAAGCTTGTTCAAAGCATCGGCCCGCTCTTCCACAGTTTCCGCTAAAATCATTGACTGGACTATAGGCAGCCGGTCTGCCTCCATAAACATATGTTCAGTACGGCAGAGGCCAATACCCTCAGCGCCGAACTCCCTGGCTTTTCGGGAATCATTAAGGGTGTCCGCATTGGCCCGGATTTGCAGCTGGCGGGTCTGGTCGGCCCAGGTCAACAGGAGTTGGAATTCCGGGCTTAGCAAAGGAGGAATCAAAGGCACTTCTCCGGCATAAACGTGCCCGCTGGTGCCATCGATGGTAATTATATCGCCTTCCTTAAAGACCTGTTCCCCTACCTGGAAAAAAGCGCCCTGGGGGTCAATTTTTACAGCCTCACAGCCGCTGATGCAGGGCTTGCCCATTCCCCTGGCAACCACGGCAGCATGGCTGGTCATGCCACCCCGGTTGGTTAATACACCCTGGGCGGTTACGATCCCATGTATATCATCTGGAGTGGTCTCGGAACGGACCAATATGACTTTCTGTCCATCAAGCCCTTTCTTTTCTGCCTCGTTGGCATCAAAAACCACCTTGCCCCAGGCAGCGCCAGGGGATGCGGGCAGGCCGGTAGCCAGCGGCTCCGGGGTCTTTGAGGGGTCAATTCTACGGTGCAAAAGTTGGACCAGTTGGGATGAATCAATACGCAACAGCGCTTCTTCTTTTGAGCTTTTGCCTTCCTCAACCAGGTCTACGGCAATCTTGACCGCCGCACCGGCCGTACGTTTTCCCGTCCGGGTCTGGAGGATATAAAGGAATCCCTTTTCAATAGTAAATTCGATATCCTGCATATCTCCATAGTGCTTTTCCAGGATATCACAGATTAGTGTAAACTGGCCGTATACCTGGGGATTTTTTTCCTTCAGCGTAGAGATAGGAAGAGGTGTGCGTATTCCTGCCACCACGTCCTCACCTTGGGCATCAAAGAGAATTTCTCCGTAAAGTTCCTTTTCACCCGTGGAAGGACTGCGGGTAAAAGCAACACCGGTGCCGCTGTCTTCACCCATATTCCCAAAGACCATCGTCTGGATGGTGACAGCAGTCCCAAGTTCATCGGGGATATGATTAAGCCTACGGTAGACTACAGCCCTGTCGTTGTTCCAGGAAGCAAAAACAGCCCGGACTGCCCCCAGGAGCTGTTCATAGGGATCCTGGGGGAACCCGCCGGGATTTTCCTTCTCCACGATCTCCTTGAACCGCTGGACAACTTTTTCCCAGCCTTCACCGGGAATTTCCCTGGTGTTGTTGGCCCCGTGATGCTTTTTGATATTGTCCATCACCCGCTCAAAGTGGTAATGACCTATCTTCAGAACAACATCGCTGTACATCTGGATAAATCGCCGATAACAGTCCAGGGCAAACCCCCTGTCGCCTGTTTCGCGGGCCAGCGCCTCTACAGTTTCATCGTTAAGGCCCAGGTTTAAAATGGTGTCCATCATCCCAGGCATGGAGTGATAGGCACCGGAGCGTACAGACAGGAGCAGGGGATTCTCATCCCCGCCAAATGCTTTCCCCGCTTGCTTCTCCAGTTTCGCCAGGGCATTAAAAACAGATTGTTTAAGCCCTTCGGTGATCACTTCGCCGTGACGATAATAATCGTTGCACGAATCGGTCGTAATGATAAATCCAGGTGGGACCGGAAGGCCCAAGCGTGTCATTTCGGCCAGGTTAGCCCCTTTCCCGCCGAGCAGTTTTTTCATGTCTCCTTTTCCTTCGGCGAACATATACACTTGCTTACTTTGGCTCATCCGTTTCTAGCTCCTTTATCACGTGAAATACTTTGCTGGCCACTTCCTCTACGGCCTTATTGGATACATCGAAAACTGGGCAGTTCAAGCGCCGCATAATCCGCCTGGCATATTCCAGTTCTTCCAGGATCCTCTCCATGCTGGCATAATTGGCCCTTGCTTTAAGACCCAGGGTGTTAAGCCTTTCCGTGCGGATTTCCCGTAAGATGTCGGGGTGGATGGTCAGCCCGATGATCTTGTTTTTGGGAATCCAAAATAGTTCCTGGGGCGGTTCTACTTCGGGAACCAGGGGATAATTGGCTACTTTTAGTTTGCGATGGGCCAGGTACATGCTTAAAGGTGTTTTGGATGTCCTGGAAACCCCCACCAGCACAACATCGGCCTGTAAAAGCCCTTTCGGATCCTGTCCGTCGTCATGTTTAACTGCAAATTCAATCGCCGCCACCCGGCGAAAATAGTCTTCATCCATGCGGCGCACCAGGCCCGGTTCCAGGCGCGGATCAGCAGGCATGATCTTGGAAAATCCTTCCAGCATCGGCCCCAGCACATCCACAATAGGAAGGTTATACTTTTTTGCTTCTTCATAAACAGCCTGGCGCAGTTCTGGCATAACCAGGGTGAAAGCAATCATGCTATTAACCTGGGATGCTTCCTTAATTACCTGCTTTAAACGCTCCACGTTGGTTAAGAAAGGTTCTTTACGCACGGTAACATTGCCGGAGTTAAACTGGCTGGCTACTGCATTTACCACAAACTCCGCTGTTTCACCGATTGAGTCTGAAATGATGTACACTATAGGCTCTCTTTTGTCCTGCAATATTTCAGGGACACCTCCCTTGGCAATTTCCTTTTGGTAACCGCTCAGCCCATGATGAAACCATAAGCTGCGAAGCTCTGAGCAATTACTCCTTTTTTTATTCATATTCCATCTATGAAGGAAAAATCCTTTCTAAGATTCAGAAGGAAAGACAATTTTCGAGAAATCAGCCACCTGTAGATATAGCGTTTGTAGTTGCAGCAACAATGCCAGCCTGTTGTTACGCAGCTTTTCATCATCAACCATGACCAAAACTTGTTCAAAAAAGTGATCGATGTCCTCCTTTAATTCAGCCAGCAGGAGTAAGGATTTTTCCAGGTCCTTGTGTTTCAGTAACTCTTTTAACTGCTGTGCCGTCTCCAGGGCTTTCTGGTAAAGCTTCTTTTCGCTGGCTTCCTGGAGCAGGTCTTCCTCTACAGCAGCTCCCGGCCCAGCCTTACCTGCCAGATTGGCAACCCGGATATATGCTGTAGCTGCCTCAGCCAATCTTTGATCGGATCGTTTGTCCTGGAGAAAATAAAGATGCCTGGCAATTTCGGGCAACCGGTCCAGGGGAGAATTTAAAACCGCCTCCACAAGGTCGTAATCGACCCCTTTTTCCTGGAAGAAAAAACGGGCCCGATGCCAGGTAAATTCAACAATTTCACGGGTTAAAACTTCAATGTCCAGGTTTTCCAGCCGTTCCCGAAACAGTTCCAGGGTGTTTATGATTAGTTCCTGGAAAGAAACATCGATTTCCCGTTCCAGCACTACCTGGAGCAACCCGAGACCCGTCCTGCGCAGGGCGTAGGGGTCCTGGGACCCGGAAGGGCGAATTCCAATAGCGAAGCAACCTGCCAAATGATCCGCTTTGTCTGCAATGGAAACCAGGGCTCCGGGCAGGGTCTCCGGGAATTGGTCACCGGCAAAGCGGGGACGATAATGTTCCAGAATAGCTGTGGCCACCTGTGGGCTTTCCCCGGATTTAAGGGCATATTCCTGTCCCATGATTCCCTGGAGTTCAGGAAATTCGCCTACCATATAGGTGGTCAGATCAGCCTTGGAAAGAGTAGCAGCACGTTTGGCCGCTTCCTTGTACTTTTCTGAAATCCCGGGCAAACGCTCGGACAGAAAATCCACCAGGGCAAGCATGCGCCGGGTTTTCTCATATACTGTGCCCAACTCTTCCTGGAAGAGGATGTTTTTCAAGCTTTCCACCCTGTCATCAAGGGAAGTTTTCGAGTCTTCGTTATAGAAGAAGTCAGCGTCGGCTAGCCGGGCCCGCAGCACTTTTTCGTTGCCGCTGCGGATATTTTCTGCAGGGGCATTGCCGTTATTGGAAACCGCGATAAAGTAAGGGCTGATGGAGCCCGATGCATCCTGGGTCGGAAAATAGCGCTGGTGACTCTGCATGGTGGTCACCAATACTTCCCGGGGCAGTTGAAGGTAGCTCTCCGGGAATGAACACAAGACAGCGTTGGGATTTTCTACCAGAAACGTCACCTCTTCAAGCAGTTCCGGCTCCAGGTAAGGCTCTACTCCAGCCTCCGCTACCGCTTCCCAGGCCTGTTTTTTAATCATTTCCCTCCGCTCTACCGGGTCAACAATCACATGGGCTTCTTCCAGCACAGCGAAAAAATGTTCTGGCTTCTGCACTGTAAAGGGACCCGGCGCCTGGAAGCGATGCCCCCGGGTCTGTCTTCCAGCCTGCAAGCCAGCATAAGAAAAGGGCACTTCCGCTTCCCCGTACAGGCACAAAAGCCAGCGGATCGGGCGGGCAAAACGAACTTTGTTTTCTTCCCAGTACATGGTCTTGGGAAAAGCCAGACCTTTAATCAGGGCCGGGAGAAGTTGCAGCAGGACCTCTGGAGTGCTCTGGCCCGGTATTTCCTGCACAGCCACCAGGTATTCCCCTTTGCCGACGGTTTCTATCTCCAGTTCATCCACACTTACCCCTAATTTGGAAGCAAACCCTATAGCTGCCTTGGTGGGGTTTCCATCTGGATCATAAGCAGCTTCCCTGGAAGGACCTTTTTTCTTTTCACGCAGGCTTTGCTGTGCACATTCCAGCCCTTCAACCTGTAATACCAGCCGACGTGGCGTCCCCATGGTCATAATTCTACCGTAACCCAGTCGGTTTTCATCCAAAAGCTTGCCCGCCTTTTCCTTGAGCTGGCTTAAAGCGCCGGGCATAAACCGGGCGGGGATCTCTTCTGTTCCTACCTCCAGGAGCAGGTCTTTCGATGTCATTAGCTCACCCCCATTGGGCCGGTTTTCAGCAAGGGAAAGCCGGCATCTTCACGCTGCTGCAAATGCTGACGACCGCATTTCCGGGCCAACTCTCTAATCCGGGCGATATATCCGGTGCGCTCGGTTACACTGATTGCACCCCGGGCATCCAGCACATTAAAAACATGGGAACATTTTAAAACGTAGTCGTAACCAGGTAAAACAAGGGGTTCATCGAGCAACCTGCCGGCTTCTTTTTCATATAAATTGAACAACTGGAATAGCAAGGCTGGATCCGCGGATTCAAAACTGTAAGTGGAATGTTCCCGCTCAGCCAGCTGGAAGACTTCGCCGTAGGTAATTCCCGGCAGCCATTCCAGGTCAAAGACGTTGTCCCGTTTTTGTATGTACATCGCTATGCGCTCCAGGCCATAGGTCAGTTCAACCGGTACAATGTCCAGGTCAAAGCCCCCTACCTGTTGAAAATAGGTAAACTGGGTGATTTCCATCCCGTCCAGCCAGACCTCCCAGCCCAGGCCCCAGGCCCCAAGGGTTGGAGATTCCCAATCATCCTCGACAAAACGGATATCATGCTCCTGGGCATTAATTCCGAGGTCATACAGACTGCTCAGGTAGAGTTCCTGGATATCAAAAGGAGCAGGCTTTAAGATCACCTGGTACTGGTGGTGCTGGTACAGGCGGTTGGGGTTTTCGCCATAGCGCCCGTCTCCCGGGCGGCGGGATGGCTCCACGTAGGCTACGTTCCAGGGCTCGGGGCCAAGCGACCTTAAAAATGTAGCAGGATTCATAGTCCCTGCCCCTTTTTCCACATCATAAGGCTGCCAGATAATGCAACCCCTACGGGCCCAGAATTCCTGCAGGCGAATAATCAGTTCTTGAAAATTCAATCTTGAAACGACCTCCTTTAACATAGCTGTGTTTCCAAAATTATAGATGTTCTTCTAAAAAAGCAAAAGATTTGATGGGCCCGGCAAGGACCCAGTACTGCAAAAAAGAGTGAACCAGGCGTTTTAGCTCCCCGTGCTGCTGCTCCCACACCCGGACATTGGCCAGCTTGCCAGGGGACATTTTCAGCAAGGCCTGGGCCAAAGCACAGGTTCCGCGGGAGAGGGCAAAGTTCGTTTGCTCCTCCCCACAACAGGCTTGACAAACGGCTCCGCCGGCGCTGTCACTCCAAAAAACGGGACCGCGCTCCAAACCGCAGTGGGTACAGCTTTCCAGGTGGGGACGATAGCCTAACAAATCCAGTAATTTAAGCTCAAAATACCGTGCCAGCAGGGCCGGTTCCACCTGTCCCTGGTCTAAAAGCTGCCAAACCTGCAGGAGCAGTTCAAACAGCTCGGGGCTAGCCTCACTTTCCTCAACTGTTTTTTCTACCAGTTCACCAAAGTAAATGCCTGAAGCATACAATGTAATGTTTCGTCGTATGTTGGGAAAACCCTGCTCCTGCTCTGCCTGGGTTACCGTAAACAAAGACCGACCCCGGTGCAGCAGGTAATTCCCGCAGGTAAACAGCTCCACTGCTGCCGCCAGCTTGCTTTTCACCTTGCGGGCGCCAGGTGCCACAGCGCTTAATTTGCCCTGTTCCCTGGAAAAGAGGGTGAGCAGTCGATCCTTCTCGCCCAGGGGCCTGGAATTCAAACTCAGTGCTTTCACCTTAATTAGCTTTGACATCTTCAGCCTCCCGGATTGTCCAACACAAACCTGTATGCTTACACATACCCCAGCTGTCGTAAAACATTTTGCTTGCGCCTCCAGTCAGGCTTTACTTTGACCCAAAGGTCCAGGTATACGGGGCTTTCCAGGATTTCCTCCAGTTCAGCACGGGCTTCCTGGCCAATAGATTTCAAGCGCTGTCCCCCTTTACCAATGATGATTTTCTTTTGTGAGTCTTTCTCCACGAAGACAACAGCATGGATATCTACCAACTCCTTGTCTTCACGGGGAGCCAGTTTTGTAACATCAACGGCAATGGAATGGGGAACCTCCTCCCGGGTTTGCTGAAGTATTTTTTCCCGGATTACTTCGGAAACCTGGAAATTCAAGGGACGGTCCATAATCATGTCCTGGGGATAGTACATGGGTCCTTCCGGCAAAAAACGCAAGATTTCCTGGAGCAACTCCGCCATATTTTCCCCGGCCTGGGCAGAAACTTTCAACTGGCCCTGAAAAGGCAACAGGTCCAGGTACAGTTGAAACCAGGAAGCACCGAAGTCCGCTGGGGCCAGATCCATTTTATTTACCACCAACATAATGGGAACCTGGGTGGATTTTAATAGTTCAGCGATATATTTATCACCAGGTCCCGGGGGAGCCGTAGCTTCCACCACCAGTAGAACCAGGTCAACCTCGCTTAATGTTCCCAGGGCTGACTGGACCATGTAGTCTCCCAACTGGTGCTTGGGCTTATGGATGCCCGGGGTATCCACGAAAACAACCTGGAAGTCATCGGCCGTAAGCACGGCCTGGATTCGATTCCGGGTTGTTTGTGGTTTATCGGAAACGATCAGCACTTTTTCCCCCATTAAGGCATTAATTAACGTTGACTTGCCAACGTTGGGGCGTCCCACGACGGCAACAAATCCTGAGATATACATGCTGGTTTATTTTCTCCTTTACTTCTCCTGGCAGTTATTTTATTATTAAATTACACCCTATTGCAAGGACGTGTTATCTTATGGAAGAAAAACAAAAAGAGGAACTAAAGTCCCGGGGGCACAAAGCACTTATTTTAAACATCATTTTTTTTGTCGTCCTTTTTTTGGGCATCTTTATGGTCACGTACACAGGATTGGCCATTACAGCTGTGGTCATCACCATTGTGTTCGTCGCATCTCTGGCATATATCTATTATTCATGACGGGGCAAACCCTTTCGCATTATCCTGCCTTCCTTGTTATAAAGATTTTAAGGTCTTGCTGGCAGGAATTATTGTCATTCAGACTGGAAGGGAAAGGGAAACAGTTCTTCAAGCTGGTATTCCTTGAACTCCCCCCCTGCACAGGAAACAAGAATGCGGCATTGGGGAGCAAACTCGGAAAGCACCTGTCGGCAAGCGCCGCAGGGCATGGGTTCCGGTTTTTTTTCAGATACTACAGCCAGGGCAGTGAAAGAACGCTGCCCGGCAGTTACGGCAGCGGCAACCGCTGCCCTTTCAGCGCAAAGAGTTAATCCGTAGGAAAGATTCTCCACGTTCACGCCGGTATATACCCGGCCATCCCCGGCACGCAAAGCCGTCGCCACCCGGTACTTGGAGTACGGTGCATAAGCCCGGGGCAAAACGCTGTACGCCTCTTCTATCAGCTTTTTGTCTGTCATGATTGATTCCACCTTATCAACTCTGGTCAAATATCACGGAACCAGATTTAAAATCAAAGGAAGGGCGTAACCGCTCAGCCCATCTATTTCGCCACACGCGCGAAGCAGGGGGACGGTTCTGCCGCTATCCCAGTCGGTCATCCGCTGCGCTCCAGAAGCGCCAGAACCGTCCCCACGGCTTCGTTTGCAAATAGCCCTGGGTAATAACGAAAAATCATATTTCCAACCTGAACAAACCAACCATAATTAATATTTAGTATTGCTATCTAAGCGATAAATTTCTTGCCATTTCTGCGCAAGACGTGAAAATCAAGAACCTAATTCTTTACCTTGCCTTAAAACCTCAGACTCCCCGGGTTACCCCCTGTATGGCGGCAGTGTCAGGTGCTCTTTTTTTTCTATTTCCACCCGGAAGTTGCGGTGTATCTCCAGGGAAACACGGATGATTTCCAGGCCGCTAGCTAAAACATCAGGGTCTCCTACTGCTTCTATTACAACAGGATTGGCAGAAATCTCTTTTTGGTTGACCCGGATGACTGGCCCCACGCAGCGAATGGGTGATGTATTGATCAACCTCTGGCCGCCCACAGAAACACCCTTAGCCCCGGCAGCAAATAGTTCATTAGCCACATCCCGGACATCGGAATCATGGATGATGTCACTGGCTGCATAACCATTGGGGGCATCATAAATTTTGATTACCACACCCTCCCCGGATAACTCTGCAAAACCTGAAGACACCCTTAATTCATGCAGGCTTACCCGCAAGGAGTCGACTTCCTCGGTTAGAGACTGAATATAATCCAGGGGATTATAGGGGACAAGCATACGGCTGCGTCCTTCTTCAAATTCCAGCCGAAAAAGCTGCTCCTGGCTGATACCGCCATCCTGGAACAACTCCCAAATGCTATCTTTCGTCTCCGGGTGGAGCACACCGGGTTCAGCAGTAACTCCTTCGGCAGAGGAAATGCTAAGAGTAAACTCAATTCTCCCCGTTTCTTCCTGCAAATTTTCATCCTGGTTAACCAGGGCCAGGATATTTTCCCGTAAAAGTGCGTCCCACTCCCGGACAATGGTTTCCTGGACCTGGCGTCCCTGGTTGAATACCACCCTTGCCAGTTCATCTCCATCTTCAGCCATGGTCATTTCATAGTTGAAACTGGCCAGCGTTTCCCGGACAGAAGTCCTATCCTGGACTCCCAGATCCTGGGCCAGGCGCTGGCTGTATTCCAGCAGGTTATCAGCCACGTTTTTCTCAGGCGAGGATGCAAGGCTTTCACTGGATGTAGAGTTCAGGTAAAGAAAGTTTACATTAAGCACAACCAGGATGGTGTTTAACAGCAGTATAATGATGAGAAAAACCATGGATTTTCCATAGGTGAAAAAACGTCCGTGCTCACTTTTCACGCAGCACGCCTCCTGCTTTTAAAAAATCTCCCCGACCGGACCACTAAAAACAAGGATTGCCACCAGCAAAGCATAAACAGCCGCCAATAAGACTGCACCTGCTGCTACATTCTTGGCTACCCTGGCCAGGGGATGAATTTTTTTCGTCTTCAGATCGACTGCAGCCTCAACAGCCGTGTTAATCATCTCAGTAATAAAAACGAAAAAAATTGCGGAAAGGACAGCCAAAAATTCTGCCGTTCCCAGGTGAAAATAGAAAGAGGCCGCGATAGCCACTGCAGCCGCAATAATATGGAGTCCCATATTTCTTTCGCTGCGAAAAGCGAAAATGACCCCTTCAAAGGCGCTGGTAAAGCTCTGGTAAAGTTTTCTCCGTTTCATCTGCTCGCCTTATAATTAGAGTTTAAATCGTTCCAGGAATAGCTTTTGCCGGGATTTCATTTTCTCTTCTTCCTGCGGCAAATGGTGATCATATCCCAGTAAGTGAAGTATACCATGCACGGTCAAAAATGCAACCTCTCTTTCCAGGCTGTGACCGTATTCCCGGGCCTGCTCGTCCGCTTTTTCCACGGATACCAGGACATCCCCGAGCATCTTTTCTTCTTCCACGGCAGGCATGTCGTCTTCCAGGTAAAAAGCCAGGACATCAGTTGGCCGGTCCAATCCCCTGTAGGTCCGGTTTAACTCCTGGATATAAGCATTGTCCACCAGGGTAATACTGACTTCATTTTCTTGGGGCTGTCCTTCCATGCGCAGGACATCATCACCGATTTGGCCCAGCAAAGACAACAATCCCTCTGAAATAGTAATTTGATCCTGTTGGTTATTGACCAGAATTGCCATTTTTATGTTTCCCTCTTTCCAGGTCAGCTTTCAGTTCTTTTTCCTTAATTTCCTTATCCGGGTATTCAATACGCTGATGGAATATCCCGGAGAGAATATAAACAAAGGTATCCCCGATTTTATCCAGGTCCTGTAACGTCAAAGGCGTATCATCAAACTGGCCATCATTAAGTTTTTCTTTAACGATCCGCCGGACCATTCCCTCCACCCGGCCGGCCACAGGACGGGAAAGAGAACGCACCGCAGCTTCGACTGAGTCGGCCAGCAGGATAATAGCCGCTTCCTTGGTCTGCGGCAATGGTCCCTCATAACGGAACTCTTCTTCGGGAAGGTTGCTGTCATTTTCATTCTCCATCGCCTGACGGTAAAAGAATGAAATCATCCCCGTGCCATGATGCTGCTGAATAATGTCAATAATGGGCTGGGGCAGTTTTTCCTCCCGGGCCATTTCCACACCGTCTTTGACATGAGAGCGCACGATCAAAGCACTTAAGTTGGGTGATATTTTACGGTGGGGGTTGTCCCCAGTAAATTGGTTTTCAATAAAAAAGTAAGGGCGGCGGATTTTGCCAATATCGTGATAAAAAGCTCCAACCCTTGCCAGCAGAGGATCTGCATCAATGGATTCAGCAGCAGCTTCGGACAGGTTGCCTACCAGGACACTGTGATGATAAGTGCCCGGGGTTTCCATCATCAGTTTACGCAAGAGAGGACGCCCCGGATCAGATAACTCCAATAACGTAACTGCTGTAGTGAGACCAAAAGCACTCTCCAGGTAAGGTAGAAGACCGATAGCCAGCACCGCAGAAAAGAAGCCGTTACCCAGGCCGGAAAGAATATTGATACTAAATTCCCTGAGAAACTCATATTCCAGGTGAAAGCCTTTGGTTAACAGCACAATAGCCACAATAGCCACAACATTGACTGCTGCCACAAAGAGACCCGCCCGGGTCAAGTCCGAGCGGCGCTGGAGACTGGAAACACTAAAAACAGCCACCATACCACTTAGCATGGAAACAAGCAGGTAACTGAATTCCCAGTCGGTGGTAAAGCCCAGGAAAAGAGTAATCATGATATTGAAAAAAACCGCTAAACGGGCTTCCAGTAAAATTGTAACCAGAATTGCCCCCATGGCCACAGGCATGAGATAACCGGAAAAGTACCGGGCAGCCAACCCCAGCACCAAAGTTAAAACCAGGATCAGGCTCAGCAGGGACAGATAGGTCACATTTTGGAAAATGTCATTGTTAAAAAAGTAAAGGTACAGGGCGGTAATGATAAAAAACAGCATCAGTATGATAAACAGTCCTACATAATTGCCCAGATGCACCCGGGGGCCCAGCAGGCCCAGGGCTTCCAGCTGGGCGATATGGCGCTCGGTTACTTGCTCCCCTTCCTGAACAATCAGGGAGTTGCGTAAAATCATAACCGGCTCTACCGACTGGCGGGCAGCTTCCCGGTTGGCTTCTGTAGCCTCCTCGTTAAAAATCATGTTGGGTTCCAGCAGGGGGATTAAGAGTTTTTCCATTCCCTGGCGAACCTCGGGGCTGAAAGGTAGCAGATTGATCTCCTGGAGCATCTGCCGCCGGGAAGACTGCAAACCATCATCCTTCACACCCTGGGTCATAATTTCTTCATAGATGCCTTCCACCCGCTGCTCCAGTTCGTCCAAGGATTCCCTGTTTTGAGCAATAATCGTCTTTAGGGATTCCCTGGGCAGATCATCCCCAACAGATTCCTTCAGTCGCTCAGCCCGGTAAGCCAGTTCATCCACTTCATTGCTCTCGTCCGCATCTTCCACCTGGATGTTTCGCACACGGGTAACTTCCTCGAAAAAATGGGCGATTTGCTCGCGACCCCTGGCCAAAACGCTGGGATCGTAGTCATAAACTTCGGGCACAGCTTCTGCCGCTTCTTCCCGCAACTTGTTTGTGGTATAGTAGTCAGGCACTTCCCGGTTCGCCCGAATGGTTTGAGGGCTGGGCCGCCCCTTCTCCACGGAAACACCCAGGGGAAGGGTGGAAAAAAGTAGAAACAGGTATAGAAAAACGAAGACGGCAATGCCCAAGTAAAGCCGCTTCGATTTTTTATCGCGGGCCACAAAAAAAGATTGGCTAAATAGTGTTTTAATTTTTTTCCAGATCACAGCTGCTACCCCCGCCTGCCTTTTTCGCTTTCCGGGAAGTTCTCATAAGCCTGGATTATTTTTTGTACCAGGTTATGCCGGACCACATCCTGGTCGCTGAAATGGACAAAGGATATTTCCGGAATCCCTTTCAGAATATCCATCACTTCAATTAATCCGGAGTACTTGCCCCGGGGCAAATCCACCTGGGTAATATCTCCGGTAATTACAGCCTTGGAACCGAACCCCATTCTCGTTAAAAACATTTTCATCTGTTCCGAGGTGGTATTTTGAGCTTCATCCAAAATAATAAAGGAGTCATCCAGGGTCCTGCCCCGCATATAAGCCAGGGGTGCCACCTCGATAATCCCTTTGTCGCGGTTCTTCAAAAAGTTCTCTACACCCATGAGATCATACAACGCATCATACAATGGCCTTAAATAAGGATCAACCTTGTCGTGCAGATCCCCGGGCAGGAAGCCCAAGTGTTCACCGGCTTCAACAGCCGGACGGGTCAACACCAGTCGCTGCACAATTTTATTTTTCAAGGCAAAAACCGCCATTGCCATGGCCAGGTAGGTTTTCCCGGTCCCTGCAGGACCAATTCCAAAAACAATATCATGGCGGCGCAGTGCTTCCACATACTGCTTTTGTCCAATGGTTTTAGGACGTATCTTCTTACCTCTTTCTGTAATCAACAGATGATCGCTAAACAGTTTTTGTATTTCGCTCGTCTGGCCCGACCGGGCCAACTTTAACGCATAATGAAACTCCGCGGTGGTTAGAATATGCCCTCCACGGATCAGGGAAAGTAATTCCTGGAACAGCTGATAAACATTTTCCACATCATCTTTATTTCCCTGCAGGGATAGCTCGTCCCCCCGGGGAATGATTTTTACAGGGAAACTTTCTTCAACAACTGGAAGGTGTTCGTCAAATTGCCCCAAGAGGGGAAGCACCTCATCCATGTTTTTCAAGTAAATTGTACGTTCTGAATATTCTTCAGGCAAGAAGAAAATCCCTCCTTTAATTTAAGGGAACCTCTGGAACAGCAATGTCTTCTCTGGTTTCTACGGTGATACGACAGCCAACTTTACCGATTTCCAAAAAAAAGAAGTCATCCAGATTTCGTTTTTTTACACTAACCCCTCGGGGTAAAGCAGTGTTAATTTGCTCCAGGGCTGTGCTTCTGGCTTTGTTTAAAGCCTCCCATGGAGATAAAAGCCGGGTTTCCAGCTCAAACTCTTTGTAATTCCTGGTTATAAGTTCAACAGGGAAACCTTTATTCCTCCAGGACAGCTTTCTTTTCGTTGTTTTCAACTCGTAACTTTGAAAGGGGATCTCCCTGGACCTTGTAAGCGGAATTTCATGTTTGTCAGTTTTTATAATTATTTGATTGGTCTGCCTGCCTGTTTTGCGCCTATTTTGGATATATAATGGCTGATAGACATATTCTTCATACCAAACCATGGCCTCCACGACACCCCTGGCCTGAACTTGAATAACCTGCCCTGGTTGCTCCAGTTCATTTTCAACTTCTTCTTCCGGTTCAGGAGGGGAGATGGTCCCCGAAATAAGCAGATCTCCCTGCTTCACCGTATCCCCCGGCTGGATTACAGCTTCACCGGCCAGGACCAGCACATCGACAACCACGCCGTCTTTGGAGGCCACCAGGTCAACCACCTCCGGTATTTCCGGCTCTCTCTGCCGCTCAACAACCTGGATCTCCAGGGATGTCCCCTGAATGGCTATACTGGCCCATACTAGATCGTCCAGTTCCACCAGAAGGCGACGTTCCAATTCCTGCAAGTCAACCTGCCATTGCATTGTACCTCGTTTAATATTGTACTTCTCCAAAAAAGCATGAATCTCCTTTTTACTGACCTCATTATTGCCCTCAATTCTTACTTCCCAGATAAAAAGGGAAGAAAAATACAAGACAATAACGAATAGCGCTATTCCTGCCAGCAGCCCTTTGCGCCGCCATCCCTGCAGGAAAAGGAAAAAAGCGCCCTTTTTTTCCACTATTCTTACAGTACTGCCGGTTTTTCTTAAAATTGGGCGTAATTTTTTGAAATCCCGGGGATGAATTTTCAAAAACAGTTTATCACTTTCATGTTCAAGATCCCAAAAATAAATGCCGTGCCTGTTGGTAAGGTTGAGAAACTTTACCAGGCGAGGACCATGAACAGCAATGCGCAGATAGCCGGGCCAAATGCCTGCCCACCTGGATCCTGACAAAATCGTGATCCCCCTCTTCATTAATTAAGCCCGGTCCTGCTGCTGAACAATGCACCATCTTCTAATTAGAGAGCAGAAAGCCAATCACAGTAATCTAAACTCCCGAGAATTGTCCCCCTTATATTGGATATTGGGTTATTGAAACATGATGGAAAATATCCGCTTTTGCTTGGCGTAAGGTTTTCGTTTTTAACGGTATTCGATGGACTGTATGTTCCCTTCAATATATATTTCTTCACTGAACAGATTTTTGATCACCAACTCATGACCGCGAATGACGATTTCCCCGCCTTTAATGCTCAGCCGTAAAATGTCCTGGTTGTATTCGATAACTCCCGAATAGTTTTCCAGGTAAAGCTGAATATTCCCGATCAGCGTGACACGGGGCAAATTCATGAGCACTTCTTTGGGAAGCTCAAAAAAGTCGGCAATCGATTCCTGCCATTTTTTTCGCTCTACCCCGTGTTCTTTCTTTTTCAATACCGGGCACTCCCTAGTCTAGAACTGGAGCTTCCGCCTCCATATCCAGCGGTAAAAGCATGTTATTAAAATGTATGCCAATTATTCAGTGATATGAACGGAAAAACCGGCAGGAAAAACCCCGCCCTTACAGCAGCGGGGGATCTGTATGACCAAGCTTTTACTTTTGTTCGGTTTTTCAGGCTTATCGAAAATCCTTCCGGTGAGGCCTTTTGGCCCGGGGAGCTGAAAGGACTTCAGACACCACGATACCCATGGTAACCCTGGAGCTACCAAGCAAAGCAGATAGTTCCTGCCGCGGCTCAAAGGTGTCTTCAGTTAAAGGCCTGGAAAGAGAAGTTTTTTTCGGACCTCTTTTGGGAGAACTCCCAATTTCTCCCCCGTTAACGGCAGGAGCCGCTTTTTCGCGCGAGGGGTAATCTCTGGAAGCGCCCCCTTTGCTGGGCTCGCGCTTTCGTTTTTGAGCCGGCTGATAATAAGACATGTCTTCTGCCCCGACCATTCCATCCTGGGCCGCCATGCGTGGCCTGGACGAAGGGCCTGGTTTTGGTTCCGTTCTTTCTGCATCTTCAGCATCACCCGAAGTTTTCAGGGGTGGGGACGTCACAGGAGGCGGTGCCTTAGGTCCTGCACCGCCCTGCTGCGAGCGGCCCTGCCCCAGGGCTCTGACAATAGAGGATATAATCATGAAAAGGACAAACAATATGATCAGTTCCACTGGTTTCCCCCCTCAATATAGAAAATGGAGTTATTGTTTCCCGGTACCGACTCCGGCTGCTCTTCACGGCAAAGCGTTTTGGCAGCACGGTCTCTACTCGTCTTCTTTAGTATCTTCAGGCTTGCCAAGGCGGGAAATGGAATCTCTCATTTGCGTATCGGAATAGATGTTTTGCATGTTGTAGTAATCCATCACCCCAAGGTTGCCCTCTCGCAAGGCCTGGGCAAGAGCCATGGGAACCTCGGCTTCTGCCTCTACCACCTTGGCCCGCATTTCCTGGACGGATGCTTTCATTTCTTGCTCCTTGGCTACCGCCATGGCACGGCGCTCCTCAGCCTTGGCCTGGGCGATACGCTTATCGGCTTCGGCCTGGTCCGTCTGCAGTTGGGCACCAATATTCTTGCCAACATCAACATCAGCAATATCAATGGAAAGAATTTCGAATGCGGTCCCCGAATCCAGTCCTTTATTCAAAACCGTGTGGGAAATGTTATCGGGATTTTCCAGCACTTCTTTGTGATTGCTGGCTGAACCGATTGTAGTTACGATTCCTTCACCAACCCGGGCAATGATGGTTTCTTCTCCAGCACCCCCGACCAATCGATCAATATTGGCCCGCACGGTAACCCGTGCCCTGGCCTTGACTTCAATCCCGTCGCTGGCCACGGCAGCGACTACTGGTGTTTCGATAACCTTGGGATTAACGCTCATCTGGACAGCTTTTAACACATCCCGGCCGGCCAGGTCAATAGCTGCTGCCCGCTCAAATTCCAGGTTGATATCAGCCCTTTGGGCAGCAATCAAGGCGTCGACAACCCGGTCTACATTACCTCCAGCCAAATAATGGCCTTCCAGTTTGTTTACATTCAAGGCCAGCCCCGCTTTTGTTGCTTTAATCAGGGGTTCAACGACCCTGGCCGGGACAACCCTTCTAAGGCGCATCCCAATCAGCGTGACAATACCAATCCGAACCCCGGCCGCCAGGGCCGCAATCCAAAGCCTTAAGGGAATAAAACTGAAAATAACCGAAAACACGATGACAATTAGAACAATTAAGACCAAAAGAGGCAAAAGACCTTCCACCATATACATTCTCCTTTCCATTCTTCACTTCATTTTAGTATGAAAAACCGTGTCTTGGCGCTGTCGTCCGGGAGACTGGGTAACCCTGTGGAAGGCACAGAGACCAACGTCGCCGGACGAATGCGCCAACTCCCCGGTTAGGGGGCGGGGTGTTGAAAACCAGCACTTCGAACGTAAGCAAGGTTTTTCATCCCCTGTTGTGGCCCAATAGGGCCGTAGCGGTTAGTTTAGCTTACTCGTCAGCTTCCTTTTTCCTAACCACAATCCGCCAACCCTCTACATCAATGACTTCCACAGGAACATCTGCTTCAATAAACTCTCCCTGGGTAACCACATCAAACCGCTTTCCCCCGATTTCCACAATCCCTGATGGCCGCATGGGGGTGACGGTTTTGCCGGCTTCACCAACCAGCTGTTTGTAATTGGAGGAAGAGCTGTATCCCTGGTCACGGGTTGCCGCCTCCAGCAGAATAAAGCGGCGCAGGGTCCCCCGCCGTTGGAAAAATTTAAATGCTACATAACCCATAATCCCGGACACCAAAAAAGAAACCAGCAGCATAATCAGGCCAGCAGTAGCAGAAACTGCTGCAAGGACAATAGAAACAGCTACAGCCACCAGGCCGCCGGCCCCGAAAATGCCAAACCCGGGGAAAAACGCCTCGACCAGTAAAAGAATTACACCGAAAACAAACAAGAATATGGAGGGCCAACCGGCAACTCCGGCAAAATAATGTCCACCAAAATAGAGACCAAAACACAGGATACTGCCAAGCCCGGCCACACCAAAACCGGCAGATAGGACTTCCACGATTAGAAAAAGAAAGGCCAGGGAAAGAACCACAGAGGCGACAGTGGGCCGTATAAGCCAGCCTGACAGACGCTCCCAGCCTGAGGGGTTGGTCTGGATAATCTCTGCACCTTCCAGGCCCAAGTGTCCAAGCAACTCCTGCCTGGAATCAAAAGTGCCGTCACTAAAATCCAGTTCGTCGGCGCTGGAAGCGGTCAAGGTCAAAAGTTCATTGGAAGAGACTACACCTTCAATAGATATCTCCTGGCGAACCATGGCTGCAGCAATCTCCGGGTCCCTGCCCCGCCTTTCTGCAACGCCTTTCATTTCGCCTTCCCAGGCCGAAACAAGCTTTTCATCAGCGGCTTCGCCACCCAATAAACGAGGCTCAGCTGCTCCAATGGTCGAGCCAGGCGCCATGTAAAGCCCGTCGGCAACCATAGCCAGGTAGGCGCCGGCTGAAAGGGCCTGCTGGTCTACATAGGCATAAGCCGGGAGTTCTGTTCCATCCAGGAGTTGCCGGGTTTCCAAGGCCGTATCGATATATCCCCCAGGCGTGTTAAACTCCAGAATGACTGCTGAAGCCCCGGCATCTGCCGCTTCTCCCAGGGCCCGCTCCAAAAATACCAGCCAACCCGGTTCAATTTGGCCTTTGACCGGAACCAAATACACCTCAACAGAGCTGGAAAATGACCTGGAATACAGTAAAAGAGCAAATAAAAAAAATAAGATCACGCAGACTCGCCTGGACAAGCACGCCCCTCCTCAAAAAGTAAAACTTGGAAAACCCAAGTTTTACTCTAACAAATCTTCAACTACTTGTTTAACAAGGGAGCCGTCAGCTTTTCCTTTTAGCCTGGGCATCAAAGCCCCCATAACCTTGCCAAACTCTTTGCTTGAACTTGCTCCTACCTGTTTAATTATTTCCCGGGCAATCTCCCTGATCTCCTCTTCCGACAACTGAGGGGGAAGGTAAGAAGTAAGAATGCTGATTTCTTCTTGAAGTTCAGCTAACAACTCCGGCCTCTGGGCCTGTTGGTAATCGCCTAGCACTTCTTTCCGCCATTTAAGTTCCCGCTGAATGACTTCAACGACTTCTTCCTGGGTTAGAGGCTGTTTCTTGGCAATTTCGGCATTTTTCAACTCACTTCTTAAGTGGCGTATTACACCAAGGCGAACTTTATCTTTGGCCCGCATGGCCGTCTTTTGATCTTCTATCAGCTGTTCAAGAATGCTCAAAAGCATCGCCTCCACCTGGTTACACTAATACTTTTTTTTCTTTCGAGCTGCCTCTGACTTTTTCTTCCGTTTCACACTTGGTTTTTCGTAATGTTCCCTTTTACGGACTTCCGAAAGAACCCCTGTCTTCGCACACTGTTTTTTAAACCTTTTCAGGGCATTATCGAGGCTTTCGTTTTTACCTACTTTGATTTCCGGCATCAATATCCCTCCCCTCCGCCCAAAACCTGGCATCCACTCACATTATCCACACTTATCCTTATAAAGCCATTCAACACAATATTATACCTCTTCGAAAAAACACTGTCAACGAAGGGAAACCTCATACCGGTCTTTCCTGCAGGGTTTTTCCTTACCTTTGTGCCAAAATGGATCAAATCAAAAATGCTGCAACCAATATAATAGCCTGTCTCCTTATTAAATGATCGGTTTCACATCCCCTAGCAGTCAACCCTTACCGCCCAGGTTATGCCCAAACTGGCGACCCCCCAGCAGGTGAAAGTGAATATGGTATACAACCTGTCCAGCATCAGAGCCACAGTTTAATATGACTCGGTAACCTTTTTCCGCGATTTCTTGCTGCCTGGCCACCTCTTTAATGGCCAGCATTAAGTTCCCTATAACTTCTTTATGTTCTGACTCCAGGTCATTCAACGTAGGTATATGTAAACGAGGGACAACCAATACATGCACAGGAGCTACCGGGTTGATGTCATTAAAAGCTATTACATGTTCATCTTCATAAACTATCTGGGCTGGAACTTCACCGGCGATGATTTTGCAGAATATACAGTTTTCCAAAAAGAAACTCCCCTTTCTGTCCATTCTGCCCTTTATTATATCATTTTATAATGATTTTAGGAATACCCCGTTCCGAAGAAAAGAGGCGGCATTTTAAATGACAAAATATGCCGCCTCTCCCTGGTGATCATGCTACCCTTTAGGACAACAAGCAAGGTTGTTTCTGCAATCAAAGAAACGAAATTACTGCTCCTGGGCCTTTTTCCTGGCATCCTCCCGCAACACACTCTTTAATACTTTTCCTACAGGGTTGCGGGGTATGGCATCAATGATTTCCAGGCGCTCGGGTATCTTGTAGACAGCCAATCCCTTTTCTTCCATGAAGGATTTCATCTCATCAAAGGAAAATGTTTCTCCTTCCCGGGGGACTACGTACACGCAAGCTCGCTCTCCCAGGCGCTCATCAGGCATGGCTACTGCTGCCACATCGGCAACTTTGGGGTGGCCCAGCAGGGTGTTTTCAACTTCCTGGGCACTGATGTTAAAGCCACCCCGGATAATAATATCTTTTTTCCGTTCAAAAAAGCCGATATAGTTATTGTCTTTGATCTGGAACAAGTCACCGGTATAAAAGTAACCCCCGCTATCAAAGGCTTCCTCATTTAAGTCCGGTCGCTTGAAATAACCTGGAATTACTGTAGGCCCTCCAAAAGCCAGTTCACCCACTTCGCCAACCTCTGTTACTTCTTCACCTGTTTCCGGGCTGACCAGCTTCGTTTTAATATAATAAGTGGAAATATCAGAATACCACTTGGCACCTGGTTTTCCAAACTGAGGCAGGTGGTCCACCCTTTTATCCAGGTCGGGAACATCTTTCGGCCCGGAAACGATGCCGGTTCCTTCGTTTTGACCCCAGATATTGCCAATATCTATGCCCCAGCGCCGTTTAAATTCCTGGATAACAAAAAGCGAGGGAGGAGCCGAGCCCAGGGTAATAGAGCGCACGGAACTCAGGTCGAATTGGTCTACCTGGGGATGCTTGACAATCATGTTAGCAACAGCTGGCACCAGTAGCGTATAGTTGACTCTCTCTTTCATCATCTGTTGGATAAAAACCTGGGGATTAAAGGGATGGTGCAACACAAGCGTTCCGCCTACCAAAAGCCAGGGAATATAGGCGGTCCCGGTGGAGGCCATATTGACCAGTGGACCCGCAGTTAAAATGACATCACCGGGCCTGATATCAGCCGTTTCAACCTCCATGGTCCCCAGCACAATCCAGTTATTGTGACTTAAAGGACAACCCTTGGGCTCCGCTTCTGTGCCTGAAGTCCAACACAAAGTGAAAATGTCATTGGCATCCAGCTTCACACTACTTATTTTTTCCAGGTCCGGCTGGTTGTTTATCCAGCTCTGCACTTGTTCCAGGGGGATAACATGTTCCATTTCCGGCATTTCCCCGGCTATGTTTTCCGCCATCTCCCGGTGATTAAACCCTCGGAAATTTTCAACGGTTATAATTGCCCGGGCGCCCGTATGACCTGCGATATAACTTAGCTCCTTTTTCCGCCATTGAACAGGTAGGGGAGTAATTAGAGCGCCAGCCCGGGTAATAGCCAGGTACAGCATGGCCAACTCCCAGCAATTTGGAAGCTGGACCATGACAATGTCATCTTTTTTTATTCCCAGGGACAGCAAACCGGAAGCCACGGCATCTACCGCATGGTCCAGTTCCCGGTAACTTATTCGTCCGGGAGAGGAGCCCAGGAGCTCTTCCCGGTCATAGGGGTCTACCAAGGCCACTGTTTCGGGATTATTCTCCACGTGCTCTTTAAAATAATCGATCAGCGTCTTTTTCCCCCACCAACCTTTTTCCATGTACTCTTGAATCTTTTCCGGTGATGCAAGAATCATTTGAACACACTCCTTTTATTTATTTGCCCGGTGGAATAGCTTTTTGCAGCTTCGATTTCAAGAGTTTTTACAGGGTCATTGCAAAGCGATTGCGCATTTTCAAAAGCGAGCATCTTTTGACGATTCACTACAGGGCCAATAGTCTGAATTTTTATGCGGCAGGACACTACCCCATTCAAGCCATGTTACTGGTAGCCTAAAAACGATCCAGCCATTCATTAAGGCTGAAGGGTTTTATCATTTTTTTGGCATTTACCAGAAAGCATGGCTTGAATGGATAATTCCAAACCCCAAGCACGCTAACTTTTTGCCCCCCAATGGGAACTGCTTTCAACTCATAAGCTGTTACAGCCTTTTTCCGCCACCTACACGCCTTTTACCTTTACACCTTGAGCAGGACGGCATCACCCTGGGCCAGTCCGCCGCAAATGGCTGCTGCACCCAGACCGCCTCCCAGGCGGCGCAGTTCATACATCATTGTCAAAGTGATCCGGGCCCCGCTGGCGCCTACTGGATGTCCTATAGCAATGGCTCCCCCATTGACATTGATTTTATCCCGCAGACTGGACAGCAGTTTTTCATCTCCATCAGCCAGGATGCGGCTGCTTACCAGGGGCATAGCTGCAAAGGCTTCGTTAATTTCAATCCGTTCCAGGCTGTCCAGGGCCAGGTTTCCTGCCCGCCGGAGGACCTGCTGGATGGCCGGGGCGGGAACGGCTGCAATTAAGTTGGGCTCCAGGGCCACGCTGGCCACGGCTTCCACAGTCGCCAGGGGTTCAAGTTCCAGCTCTTCAGCCTTTTCCCTGGACATCAGGACGATGGCTGCAGCGCCGGTATTCAGCCCTGGTGCGTTCCCCGGTGTCACGGTCGGGCTGCCGTAAACCGTTGGCAGCTTGGCCAGCTGTTCCAGGGTGACATCGGGTCGTGGCTGCTCATCCTGCTCCACCAGGACCTGTTTTTTCCCTTCACCGACCTGCACAGGAAATATTTCCTCTTTGAATTTGCCCTCCTCAAAAGCACGGGCATAGCGCTGCTGGCTATTATAGGCCCATTCGTCCTGGGCTTCCCGCTTTTCCCCGTGCTCCAGGGCAACTTCCCCGGCATCTACGGAAACTGGGTTCCACCCTTCATAGCCCAGGGCATAAAGGGGATCTTTCATCTCCGCCGGCCCCAGGCGCTTACCCCAGCGCACGTCGGGGGCCAGGTAAGGCGTCCGGCTCATGTTTTCTGCCCCGACGGCTACAACAACCTGGGCTTCGCCGCTCTTTATGGAGCGATATCCCAGGTGAACTGCTGTCATCGAAGAACAGCAGGCCCGGTCCAGGGTAAGTGAAACTGTCCCCGGCGGCAGCCCTGCTTTCAGAACAGCCTGCCGGCCCAGCACGTTTTGTTCCAGGGAATTTTCCGGCAGGACACAGGTCCCGTAGTACAGTTCATCTACAATTTCATTCCCACATGCCACACGGCTTAAGACTTCCTTGATGGCCATCACACCCAGCTCCAGGCTGGGGGTATTTTTCATTGCCCCTCCAAAGCGCCCAAAAGGGGTCCTGGCCGCTGCAACAATGACCACATCCTGTCGATTGCTCATCTAGAAACCTCCTTCTTTTTTTCCCTTAACCAAACCCGGCCATATTTAATTCGGCTTTTTTTACTATACAAGTTGCCGCTCGTTTTGCTTTAACGCTGCCTTGCCAGTAACCGGTCTCTACAGCCGGAGCAAAGTATTTCCGGGCTAATTGTTTTACTTATAGCTGCTTTTCCAGCAGATCCCGGGCAATGACCAGCCTCTGGATCTGGTTGGTCCCCTCAACAATCTGTCCCATCTTGGCCTCCCGCATCAAGCGTTCCACGGGGTATTCCCGGGTATATCCGTAACCGCCAAAGATTTGCACGGCATCGGTAGTTACTTTCATGGAGGCATCGGTGGCAGCACACTTGGCCATGGCCGCTTGGGCTGTAGCCGGCTTGTTTTCGTCCATGAGGGAAGCGGCATAATAGACCAGAAGCCGGGCTTGCTGGACAGCCATAGCCATATCAGCCAGCATAAACTGAATCCCCTGGAAGCTGGCAATGGGCCGGCCAAACTGCACCCGCTGCCGGGCATAGGAGGCCGCCTCATCCAATGCCCCCTGGGCTAAACCAATGGCAACAATAGCCGTGTTGATGCGGCCACCGTCTAAAGCATGCATGGCATACCTGAAACCGTCTCCCTCCCGTCCCAGCAGGTTGGAGGCCGGAACGGCACAATCGTTGAAAATCACTTCCCGGGTAGGCGAGGCGTTAAAACCCATCTTGCTTTCCTTTTTGCCGAACTCCAGGCCTGCAGCGCCTTTTTCCACCAAAAAGGCGCTGATCCCCTTGGCACCGCTGGACTTGTCCGTTTTGGCCATTACCAGGTATACGTCAGCCTCTCCACCGCTGGTGATAAAAATCTTATTCCCGTTTAAAAGATACTGATCCCCTTGTCTGTCTGCGGTGGATTCCAAGTTGGCGGCATCAGAACCGGCATTAGCTTCCGTCAAGGCAAAAGCAGCCAATTTTTCCCCCGTCGCCAGAGAGGGAAGGAAGCGATCACGCAGCTCCTTGCTTCCATAAGTCGCCACACAGTTTGCCGTCATGTTATGCACGGCCAGATAACCGGAAACAGCCATACCACAAATGGCCAACTCCTCCAGCACCAGGGCTGTAGTAAGGCGCCCCAATTCACTGCCTCCATACTCCCCAGGGACCAACATCCCGTTGAAACCCAGTTCACCCATCTTGTCAAAAACATGACGGGGGAAGGTTTCTGTTTCCTCCCATGAAGCTATCTGGGGCTGAATCTCCTTCTGGGCGAAACTTTTTGCCAGTTCTTTTAACGCCTGCTGTTCTTCTGTCAGGTTAAAGTTCATCTGATAATCCTCCTGCGTTTTCCCTGCGCCATGGGTTGCTACCTGCCGCGGCAGCAGCACATAAGTGAAACGGCGCAAATTTACTTGTCAGTGTAATCATAGAATCCGCGCCCTGTTTTCCGGCCCAAGTGCCCGGCCTCCACCTGTTTTCTTAAAATTTGGGGTGCCCGGAAACGGTCACCAAAGGCCTCTGTCAGCCCTTCCGAGGCAAAAAGAAGGGTGTCCAGGCCTACGTAATCAGCCAGCTCGAAGGGACCCATGGGATAGTTCAGCCCCAGTCGAATGGCTTTATCTATATCTTCAGGTGTGGCCAGCCCTTCTTCCAGCACGCGCATACACTCCATCATGTGAGCTCCCAGCACCCGGCTGGTCACAAAACCCTGGGCATCTTTAACCCGGACCGTTTCTTTGCCCATTTTTTTAGACACCTCTTCGATTACTGCGGTGGTTTCCTCCGAAGTATCCACCCCGATAACAATTTCAATCAGCTTCATCATTGGTGGAGGGTTGAACCAATGCATCCCGATAACCCTGTCCGGCCGCTTGGTCGCTGAAGCGATATCTGTGATACTGAGCTCAGACGTATTACTGGACAAAATAGCATGGGAGTCGCATACTTCATCCAGTTCGGCAAACACTTTTTTCTTTAATTCCAGGTTTTCCGGTATGGCTTCGATGACCAGATCGGCCCCCTTAGCAGCGCCTGCCACACTTGTATCCGTGGAAATCCGGTTCATAATAGCTTCCGCGTCCCCTTCAGCCAGTTTTCCTGCCTTGACAAAACGCTGCAGGCTTTTCTGGACCCGATTCATACCTTTTTTAACCAGTTCATCGGAAATATCCATCATACAAACATTGTACCCGGTAGCAGCTGCCACCTGGGCGATTCCGTTGCCCATTAAACCAGCACCTAAAACAGCAACCTTTTTAACTTCCACCTTGCTCAGCCTCCTTCTTAATGTCTAAAATTTCATAATTACTTTACTTAAAAATAAAGCAAAAACTATGCCAACATGACAAAGAAATTACATAAATGGAATGGTCCAGTGCTCCCCTGCATTTGGAGGGTATTAAACCTGGCTCAAGAAATAAATATCGCTATGGCGCCATGGACAAAAAATGGCCTGAAAAAAGCAAAAGTGTACACAAAAGTACACACTCAATGGCGGGTGTGCATTTTTGTGTACACTTAGGATTAAACAGTCCTGATAGAACCTGGCGCATTCTTTGCCCGGGAAAAAAACAAACAGGAAGAACTCCCTCACCGGCATGTCCACTATAGTTCACACTCTATGGTTTACACTTGGGGCTTTCCAGCGTTGATCTGCAGTTCTTTAATTTTTTTGTATAGCCAGGAACGGCTGATCCCCAAAAGCTCTGCCGCTTTTTTCTTATTCCCTCCTGTCGCTTGCAATGCTGTTATAATCGCCTCTTTTTCTGTTTCATTGACCTGCCTGCGGTAGTACTCCGGCCCCAAATGGCTGCCAGACCCCGTTTCAAGACCGGCAGGTTTGAAATAGTGTTTCAGGGCAGGTGGTAAGTGCTTCTCCTCGATAATGCCCTCTTTGGCAAAGTTTACAGCCCGCTCGATCACATTTTCCAGTTCGCGGACATTGCCAGGCCAGTGATAGGTTTCCAACATAGCCAGGGCTTCTTCGGAAAAGTCGTGAATTTCCTGACCTAAAATCCGCCGATACTTGTCCAAAAAATGATACGCCAGGGGCAGGATATCCTCCTTACGTTCCCGCAAGGAGAGCACCCGGATAGGAATTACCTGGAGCCTGTAATAAAGGTCCTCCCGGAAGCACCCTTTTGCAACCAGTTCGTCCAGGTCCTGGTTGGTAGCGGCCAGGATGCGGACATCCACATTGACCGTCTTGGGGGAGCCGACAGGCTCAAAGGCCATCTCCTCCAGGACACGGAGCAGCTTGGCCTGCAACGACAAAGGCATATCGCCGATCTCATCCAAAAAAATGGTGCCGCCGTTGGCCACCTCAAAACGTCCCGGCTTCCCTTTTTTCTGTGCCCCGGTGAAAGCCCCCGGAGCATAACCAAACAGCTCGGATTCTAATAAAGATTCGGGGATTGCTGCACAGTTTATTTTGACAAAAGGCATGTTTCTGCGGGCGCTTTCCATATGAGTAGCCTGGGCCAGCAAATCTTTGCCTGTACCGCTTTCTCCCAACAACAAAATGCTGGAATCCCCCCTGGCTGCCTGCCTGGCTTCTTCCTGGATTTCCTGCATCCTGGGACTGACAGCAATAATCTCTTCAAAACGGCACAGCGATGCTTTTTTACGAATTTTGTCCAGTTCATCCCGGTAGTAACTTAACTGGCTGCCCATGGACTCCAGGCGGCCGGCCAGCTGTTTTAACTCTTCCGGCTGGCCCAGAGAAAGTTTGCCCACGGCCCCTATGACCTGGTGCCCCTTGATGATAGGCAAACGGGATACCACGTAACGTCTACCCCGGATAAACTGGGTGTCGTTCAGCTCAGCCACACCTGTTTTGGCAACAATATGCAGGCGACTGTTCTCCACAACTTCCTGGATCTCCCGGCCCAGCAGTTCATGGCGGTTCCAGTTGAAAAAACGGGCAAAGGCATCGTTGGCCAGGGTAATTATGCCCTGACGGTCTACAACTACAACCCCATCATAGGCAATCTGTAAAACGGTATCCAGGGTCTGGTTCAGGTCTTTTACACTTTCCAACTCCTGGGCAACCTGTTCAAAGTCAGTGATGTCCTGAAATACAGCCATACACCCGGTTGTATGGGTCTGGTCCACCAGGGGAATATAATTGACAATAAAGGTTTTCCCGTTAATGGAACAGCGCTGCCCTTTGACGGCTTGAGATCGTTCCAGGGCAGGGCTAAAATCAAATAAAGGCAGAGCATCTTCTGCTGGCTGATCAAGAATTTCTTCCCCACGAAAGCCCAACGCCTCTTCCGCAGCGTGGTTGACAAAACAAATCCGTCCCTCCCAGTTCACCGAGACCACACCGCTGTGCATGGTGTCGTACATAGTCCGAAGTTCCGAGTTTAAGAGCTGTTCACGCTGAAAAAGGGCCATGATCATGTCCACCTTGGTCAAGAGTCCAACCACTTTGCCCTGCTCATCTATCACAACACCCATCCCAACCGGGCTTTTTTTAACCGTTTCAGTCACGTCTTCAAAAGGCATATTCATGTCAGCCACAACCGGGGTTCGGGTAATATAGGGATCAATGGTTTCTCCCAAAGAAGTCTCCTTGAGCAATAAATCGTAGAGGTTCATGCGGGAAAACACACCGAACAGTTTTTCATCTTCATCCAGCACAGGAATCCCGTCCAGGCGGGTCGCCCGAAGCAGGGTCACAGCTTTGCGAATACTATCCCCTGCGCGTAAAACAGCATAATTTGTCGTCATAATGTCTTTCAGCTTCATCAAAAGCCTCCCGTATGGATGAAATGGCTCTTCCGCTTCCATTGTAATAAACCGAATTATTGATCAGCAACCCCAGTTGTTTCCCTGCAAGGGGCCGGGGGCATATTGCTGCCCCGGGTTCCCTTCTAGCCCTCTCTGTATCAAAGCTATTTTTCCACTTCTTCTTCCTCTTCCTCTTCCCCTTCTTCATCCTCTTCTTCCGTTTCGTGCCAGAAAGGGACAATCCGGTTTAGCAGCTTGTTTTCTTGGTCTACAAACTTCCAGACAGCTTGTTCGTGATCGACTGCTTTTCGGTCCACCGTCACCACATGGTAATAATTGTCTTTGGGTTCCACCAAAACCTGCACCACGACCTCTTCAAAGCGAGGAATAATTTGCATTCCCTGGATTTCACTGTTTACAGCAAACACGGCCAGTTCTTCTGCGGCATTGAAAGGATAGTCCGGCAGTGACAGGCCCTTTTCCCGGGACAGCTGGGTCCATTTGTCATGGGTCGCAGCGATGGCAAAAGATGTTGGAGAAGTCAAAGGTCCCCAGTCTGTTGTAGTAAAAGCAATTCCCTCTTCAAAAGCATCAGGACCTCCGGCTGTTGGTTCAACCCGGAAAAAGTTATCATAAACAGTTAAACCCAACAGCAGCACCAGCAAAAACACCAGCGGAATCAAGCGGCGCGCCTCGACAATAAAAAATCTACTGGCCTTTTTCTTCATCACTTTCCCCCCTGCAAAACGATCTTCTTTTCATGATCATATGCAGGGCAATAAGGGATTATTCCTGGACAACTTGTTAAAACTGCTTTGGGATATCTACCCGTCTACCCAGGATATAGCCCGGGAAAGAGCTTTCCAGCTTCACCTGGCAGATTTCTCCTCTAACTGCCGTTGAACAGGGGGAGTGGACGCGAAGGTAATTAGGAGTCAGGCCGGTCCAGGTAGGCTGATCACCCTTCTTCCCGGACTGCCCGGAGCATGATGCCTGCTGGACCTGAGCTTCCAGCAGCACAGGCATTTCCCGGCTCAAAAACTGTTCCTGGTATTTTTGCGCCAGTTCTTCACCCAGGGCCATCATTTCCTTGCTGCGTCTATCCTTGTCCTGGGGGGAAACCTGGGGTTTCAGTGCAGCAGCCGGAGTCCCATGGCGTGGTGAAAATTTAAACACATGCAGGTGGCTAAACCCGCATTTTTTCACGAATTTATAGGAATTTTGAAAGTTGCTCTCCTCTTCACCTGGAAAGCCCACGATAATATCCGTGCTGACAGCCAGATCTTCAATCTCCGCCCGTAAATATTGGAGCAGGTAATGAAACAGCAATGTATCATAAGGACGTTTCATAGCTTCCAGCACCTGGTCATCCCCGCTCTGCAGGGGAACATGCAGGTGTGGACAAATCCGGGAATCTGAACTGATTACCTGGACCAGCTGCGAGGAAATATCTGCTGGCTCAATGGAACTTAAGCGAATACGTTCCAGCTCAATACCGGCTGTCTGTTCCAAAAGATCTGCCAGGGTAAGGGGAGGCTCCAGGTCAACCCCATAAAGACCCAGGTGGACCCCGGTTAAAACGACTTCCCGGTATCCTGCCCGGCTGATTTCCTGGAGGTAATGAAGGGCCCGTTCTGGAGGCAGGCTGCGCAGAGGCCCCCGGGCTAAGGGTACGACACAGTAACTGCATAAGCGGTCACAACCATCCTGTATCTTTAAAAACGCACGGGTCCTGCCCTGCTGGGGTTGCCAGGGTATTTCCTCAAAATTGAGGTGCTTTGCCGCAGAGGAAATATGCTTGCGGGAGATCGTTTTCCCGGACAGCGAATCTTTTACCAACCCGGGCAATTGCAAACGGTCGGCAGTACCCAGGATCAGATCTGCTTCCTCCAGCGCTGAAACTTCATCGGGTTGAACCTGGGGATAACAACCGGTTACAGCGACCAGTGCTGCCGGGTTTTTCTTTTTGGCACGGCGGATTGCCTGGCGAGATTTGCGATCGGCCTGATGGGTTACCGTGCAGGTATTAAAAACATAGACATCTGCTTTCTCGCTGAAATCTACCGGCTCAAATCCTTCCTGCTGAAATTGACCTTTTAAGGCTTCGGTTTCATAATAGTTTACTTTGCAACCCAGTGTATGAAAAGCAACCTTCCACGCCAAGCAACCACCTCCCGCAGTTTTCCACTTGAGTCCTGCCGATGCAGGTCGTCTTTATGCCATATCCCCCCAAAAGCCCATGAGCACAGAAAGAACGGCCACCGGGGCTGTCTCCGCCCTTAAAATGCGGGGGCCCAAGGTCACCGTTGAAATAGAAGAAAGCTCCTGGAGCCTTGCCATTTCTTCCCGGGAAATGCCCCCTTCCGGGCCGGTGACGATAGAAGTGGCCTGGGGAGGAGAAGAATATTGTTTTAACAAAGCTCCCAGCGTCCTTTCCTTTTCTTCCTCCCAGGGCACAATAGTTAGCTCTTCTTTTTCCAACAAAAGCAGGGCCTCCTGAAATCTATGGGGCACTGCAATCGCCGGGATACGGCTGCGGCGGCTTTGGGATGCCGCAGCAAGGGCAATATTGCGCCAGCGCCGGGCCTTCTTTTCCCACTTGGCAGCAGATGCATTAACAACAGTCCGCTCATTAATCACGGGGACAATCTGGCTGCAGCCCAGCTCCACACACTGGCGCACTACTGTATCTATTTTATCACTTTTCGTAATCCCTAAAAAGAGACGTACTTCCAGGTTCGGTTCAGGAGAACTTTTTACCTCGCCTAGTAACTCCACCCTGGCTTTGTCCTCCTGCAGCTGCTCCAGGCGCCCGTAGAAAGCTCTGCCCAGGCCGTCGGAAAGGACCAGGGCATCTCCCTGTTTCAACCTGAGTGCCTTCACATGGCGCACATTTTCCCGGTCCAGGTATACCGGGCTGGAATCAAGGGACTCTGGTGCGACAAAAAACCAGGACGACATGAACCATCACTCCAATAAAAATACCAGGACAGGTTGCAAAGCTGCCGGACATCAGACAGCAACCCGCCTGGTAATATAATAATTGCCGGGGCAGATATCAACCTGGAGTGCTTTACCCGGCAGCATTCGTTATTTTCCTCCAAACGCATTTTTCATCCGGTCGAAGAAACTTTTTTCCTTTTGACCGGTAATTTCACCGCCACCTTCGTGGGCAAATTCCTGTAAGATCTTCTTCTGCTGGGAATTTAGCTTGCGGGGGACTTCCACTTTCACCTTAACAATTAAGTCCCCTTTCCCCCTGCCACGCAAACTGGGTATTCCCTGGCCTTTGATGGTAAACTCGGTTTCCGGCTGTGTCCCTTCGGGAATACGCAGGTCGGTCTTGCCATTAATGGTCGGCACTTCGATTTCATTGCCCAAAGCTGCATCGACAAAGCTGATGGGCACTTCACATACCAGGTGGTTGCCATGCCGCTGAAAAAAGTCATGAGGTTGGACATGAATAAAAACATAGAGGTCACCCGGTGGTCCGCCACGGCTTCCCGCTTCGCCTTCACCGGCGACCCTCAGCTTGGAGCCGTCGTCCACCCCGGGCGGAATCTTGATTTCTATGTTTTTTTCCATCCTGACCTGGCCCTGGCCGCGGCATTCAGGGCATTTATCTTTAATCACTCGCCCTTCCCCGCGGCAGTTTTCACAGGTGCGAACACTCACGAAACGGCCATAAGATGTGTTTCGCACCACCTGTTGCTGGCCCGAACCGCCGCAAGCGTTACAGGTCTCTGCACTGGTTCCTTCCTTGGCCCCGCTTCCATCACACCGGGCACAGCTTTCCGAACGGGGGATGGTGATGGTGGTATCTTTTCCATAAACCACCTCTTCCAGGGTAATTTCCAAATCATAGCGCAGATCGGCACCACGCCGGGGTGCCGTTGAAGAACGTCGGCGACCGCCCGAGGAAAAACCACCACCAAAAAAAGCTTCAAAAATATCTTCAACGCCGGAAGCAAAATCCCCAAAGCCCCCGAACCCTCCAGGGCCGCCGTTAAAGCCCTGGAATGCTTCTTCTTCATGCCCGAAACGGTCATAACGTGCCCGTTTATTGGGATCGCTTAAAACATCATATGCTTCCTTTACTTCCTTGAATTTCATTTCCGATTCCTTATCTCCAGGATTGGCATCGGGATGATATTCCCGGGCCAACCTTCGATATGCCTTTTTTACTTCTTCCTGGCCGGCATTTTGACTCAATCCCAGGACCTCGTAATAACACCTCTTGGCCATAACTAATTCGCCCCTTTAAAACTTGGCTTACAAGCTTTTATGACTACAATAAATAAAAAAGTCATGCTGGCCAAGGGGATATCCCCTGGCCAGCTAATGAAAGACAGGACAGCATTTACTCTCCTGTTATACTTTTATTTTTTCTCTTCTTCATCATCATCGACAACCTCATAGTCTGCATCGACTACATCTTCCTGGCTGCCGGCACCGGTTCCCTGTCCTGCTTGCTGTTCACCCGGCTCCCCGTCCATCGAGGCACCACCTGCAGCCTGTTGCTGATCCTTTTGCACCTGCTCATAAAGCTGGGAAGAAATCTCATGCAGCTCGCTGCTAAGCTGTTCGGAAGCTGACTTGATTCGATCAATATCCTCTCCATCTTTGGCTTCCCTTAATTCCTGGATACGAGCTTCAATCTGTTCTTTTTTATCGCTTTCGATTTTCTCACCCAGGTCGTTCAGGGTCTTCTCCGTGGAGTAAATCAGCGAGTCGGCCTGGTTCCTGGATTCCGCCAGTTCTTTGCGCTTGGCGTCTTCTTCGGCATATTTTTGGGCTTCCTCGACCATTTGATCAATATCCTCATTGTTAAGTCCGGAGGACGCCGTGATGGTTACTTTTTGTTCTTTCCCCGTGCCCAGGTCTTTGGCGGACACATTGACAATGCCATTGGCATCGATATCGAAAGAAACTTCAATCTGCGGAACCCCCCGGGGTGCCGGCGGGATCCCGTCCAGCATGAATCGTCCCAGCGTCTTGTTGTCCGCCGCCATGGGCCGTTCACCCTGCAGCACATGGATTTCCACACTTGTCTGATTATCCGCTGCAGTGGAGAAGATCTGTTTTTTTGATGTGGGTATGGTGGTATTGCGCTCGATAATCTTGGTAAAAACCCCGCCCAGGGTTTCAATGCCCAGGGAAAGAGGTGTTACGTCCAGGAGCAGGACATCTTTTACGTCACCGGAGAGCACTCCAGCTTGAATGGCCGCTCCCAGGGCCACAACTTCATCGGGATTTACACCTTTGTGAGGATCTTTGCCCAGCATATCCTTAATTACTTTCTGCACCAGCGGAATACGAGTCGAGCCACCCACCAGGATGATCTTATCGATTTCCTTCGGCTCCAGCCCCGAATCTGAAAGGGCCTGTTTCATCGGGTTAACCGTTTTGTCAACCAGGTCGGAAATCAGTTCCTCAAATTTAGCCCTGGTCAAGGTAATATCCAGGTGCTTGGGGCCATCGGAAGTAGCCGTGATGAAAGGTAAGTTGACATTGGCACTTGTAACACTGGAAAGCTCTATTTTGGCCTTTTCCGCCGCATCCTTCAAGCGTTGCAGGGCCATGCGATCCTGGCTTAAGTCAACGCCCGTTTCCTTTTTAAATTCAGAAACCAGGTGCTCAACAATACGATCGTCGAAGTCATCACCACCCAGGCGGTTGTTACCACTGGTGGCCTTCACTTCAAATACGCCTTCTCCCAGTTCCAGGATGGAAACATCAAAGGTGCCACCACCCAGGTCGTATACCAGGATTGTCTGGTCTTCCCCTTTGTCCAGTCCATAGGCCAGGGAAGCGGCTGTAGGTTCGTTGATAATCCTCAATACTTCCAGGCCGGCAATTTTGCCCGCATCTTTGGTAGCCTGACGCTGGCTGTCGGTAAAGTAGGCCGGAACGGTGATAACAGCCTGTTCCACCTTGTCACCCAGGTAGCTTTCTGCATCGGCTTTCAGCTTCTGCAAAATCATCGCCGATATTTCCTGGGGCGTCAAATCTTTCCCGTCAATATTGACCTTATAGTCCGTTCCCATTTCCCGTTTGATGGAAGCAATTGTCCGATCAGAGTTGGTTACGGCCTGGCGCTTTGCCACCTGGCCGACTATTCGTTCTCCTTCTTTACTAAAAGCGACCACGGAAGGTGTTACACGGCTACCTTCCGCATTTGAAATTATCTCCGGCTCCCCACCTTCAAGAACAGCCATCGCAGAGTTTGTTGTTCCCAAGTCAATTCCTATTACTTTTGACATAGTTATTCCTCCTTTGAAAATTCATTTAATCAATCTTAATCAATCTGCATCAAACGCAGTGTATTCAATCTTAAATCATGATATAATCATGATACAACCTTCGGGGTAAAAACAAGCAGCCCGGTTACTCCGATTCCGGCTTTTTTCCGGATGATTCATCAGAAGACACTTTCACCATGCTGGCTCGCAGCACTTTATCCTTCATTTTGTACCCTTTTTGCAGTTCATCCAGGACTGTGTTGGGAGGATGTTCACTGCTATCCTCGACCATAACTGCTTCATGACAGTTGGGGTCAAAGGGCTCGCCCGGGCATTCTATGGGCGTAACCCCTTCCTTTTCCAGTATCTCTTTAAACTGCCTTGTAACCATCTGCACACCTTCCCGAATATCTTCCGAGTTTTCCCCGGAAGTCTGGCAGGCCCTTTCCAGGTTGTCAATAACCGGGAGGAGACGTTGGATCAGGTTGAAATTGGCCTGTTTTTCCAGTTCTTCTTTTTCCACACGGGTCCGCTTCCGGTAGTTGTCAAAATCTGCCTGTAGGCGCACCAGCCTATTCATCAATTCTTCCTTTTCCTGTTCAAGTTGGTTCACTTTCTGCTGCAGTGAATCTGGATCTTCGGACTTTGGACCTGTTTCATTACCTGATGGAGGAAACCCTTCAGCTGGTTCAACTGGTTCAGAAATGTTATCTTGCCCTAATTCGTTATTTTCCCTGTCATTACCTTCCTGCTGGTTGCTTGAATTATGCTCCTGATTGTTTCCATAAAAAAAGTATTCTGCCTCTGCCAAGAAATTCACCCCTTTCACTGGAGTTTAATGATTATAAACTTAGATTCTCTGCAGGTGGTTGATGATCTGCTGCAGTACGGCAATGGTCCTGGAATAATCCATACGGGTAGGCCCTAAAACCCCGATGGTACCTACGACTTCCTTGCCCAAGCAGTACGTTGCTATCACCAAACTGCATTCCTGGACTTCTTCCAGTATATTTTCACTGCCAATACGGACAGTAATTCCCTCGACACCTGCAACAGGCCTGGACAATAAACTCGCCAGTAGTGAATTTTGCTCAAAAAGAGATAGCAAAGCCTTTACTTTTTCAATATCCCCAAATTCAGGCTGACTTAATATATTTGTCGTTCCTCCTAAAAAAACCCTTCTTTCATCTTCTGCCAGACTTTCTTCCAGGAGGGTGAAGGTATCTTCCAGGAACCGGATATGATGATAAAGGTCCCTGCGCAGTTCGCTGATCAGCCTGGAGGTGATTTTATCAATGGTTAAGCCTTCCAGCCGCTGATTTAAATAAGAAACAATCCTGTTCAATTCCCCGGAAGAAAGCATTTGGGGAAGAGTAATCACCTTGTTTTTGACAAAACCCGTATCTGCTACCAGGACCAGCAAGGCCCTCTGGCTGTCTAGGGGCATAATCTGTAATTTTTTAAAAGCACTTTTCTTTAATTGAGGGCCCAGGACCAATGTTGTATAATTTGTTAGTGAAGACAACAGGTTAGATGTATACTTGATGATTTCTTCAATTTCCCTTAGTTTTTCATATTCAAAAACCTGGTTAATCACGTTTTGTTCTTTTTCTTCCAGATCCGCTGACTCCATGAGGTTGTCAACATAGTAGCGGTACCCTTTCTGTGTCGGCACCCTACCGGCAGATGTGTGAGGTTGGAGTAAAAAACCCATTTCTTCCAGGTCTGCCATGTCGTTACGGATGGTTGCCGGGCTTAAACCAACCTGATAGCGCCTGGCAATTGTCCTGGAACCTACCGGCTGAGCCATCTTGATATAATCAGTCACAACTGCCTGCAAAATATCTTTTTTGCGCTCGCTCAACCCCATGTTTTTACCCCCTTGCATAAATTAGCACTCTAACATTGAGAGTGCTAACCGTCTTTATTTAAGATAACATCGGGACTTTAATTTGTCAAGTTTTAACTCTAAAAATCAGGGATAAAAATAACCTGGTTATTCGTTACTGAATAAGGGCACAGGTAATACAGGAAAGAAACCTGGCTCAGGATACTTTGACCTTTTTGATCGCCTCTGCTACCTCCAGCGGTGAGCTAAAACGATGGTAAGGATCCCTGGCCATTAAGCGCAGAATAATATCTTCCAGTTCGAAAGGAATGGTTGGGTTTAACTCCCTCAAAGAGGGAAGGGACCTGGAGCGGTGAAATGAAAGCAGCGCCTTTAAAGTTGGCTCCCGGAAAGGGAGAAAGCCTGTCACAAGCTCAAAAAAGATTACTCCCAGGGAAAACAGGTCAGCGCGGTGGTCCACACCATGCATCACCATTTCAATGTTATCTCCGCCGGATTGCAACTTACCCCAAAGGCCATTAAGCATTCCTTTCACATCAAAGCGCTCAGGTGCCGCATAAAGGAAAGAACGCAAAAAGCCCGGGTGCTGCTTTAAAAATTTCGAGTTAAAAACCTTGGTTCCTTCAACGGCCCATAAATAATCAAAATCTGTAATTTTTAAATAACTCCCTGGAGTTAAAAAGATGTTTTCCGTTTTCAGGTTGCCATGGGAAATATCCCTTTTCTGCCGGTAAAGATCGTTTAAGGCATAGCAAAGCTGCAGCATCATGCCGGCCGCGCCTGTAATAGGTAACGGGGCCCAGCGCCTGATATAATCCTGAAGCGTATGACCCTTCAAGTACTCCATGGAATAAAAAAAGTTCCCGTTGTAATAGCATTCCTCGTAAACATGCACGATCCGGGGGCTGTTCAAGTCACGCCAGGACCTGAGCTGTCCCTGAATGCGGCGGAGTGTGGCCGGATCTTTTAGAAAAAGTGAAGATAGCTGTTTAATCACCACATTGTGTCCCAGGTACCTGTCCCTGCTCAGCCAAACCTGGCCTGATGGGCCGCTTCCCAGGACTTCCATGGCCTCGTATTTCCTCCAGAAACCAGGACCCATACTCCGCTTCCTGATATCCTTCCAGAGGAAGTAATTGGGTTCCTGGTTTTTCAACTGCTCCTGCCAGTATTCTGACTGCCCCGGGCTCTGCCCTTTCCAGTTTGCTGCCAGGGACTCAGAGAGTTCAAGATATTCCCAGCCCAGGTTGGATCGTTTCTTGTCAGGAATTTTAGTGACCAGGTTCGTGGCCTTGGACAGATCTCCTTCCTGCAAGGCCAGGCGTGCCCTGATCACCAGGGCTTTCCAGTAGTAAGGGCTGTTCTCCGGCACTTTCCTCAGGTAATAACGGGCTTCCTCAACAAAATCCTCTTCCTCTTTAAGCAAGCCTAGAAAATAATACTGGGCATAAAATTGCTCCCCATCTTCTTCAAAGTTGTTTCCATACAGCAGTTCCTCGGCACGGGGCAGATCATTCAAGATGATGGAAAGGTAGGCCAAGTCCAGGGCGGCCCATCCGTCAGGATTTAAGCTGCGTGCAGTTTCCATGTACCTGCGTGCTTCACTAAACATCCCCATACGCTGGTAAAGCCGTCCAATCCGCAGGGGGATGTCCGCATCTTCAGCATCCAGTGCTCTCATGTGAAGGTATAAGCGAATCCGATCCAGGTCGGTTTTGCAGTAATTCATCGCCTCCCGGTACAGGAAAAGAGCGTCTTCTTTTCTCTCCGGCTGCACGGCCAGAATTCGCCCAATATTTTCATAGACTTCCAGGTCTTCAGGATCCACCTGTTGGGCCATGCGGTAATACTTTTCTGCTTCCGGAAGCGCACCATAGCCCAAGGTATAGTTCATCCGGGCAATTTTTTTTAGCAAATGCTGATCTTCAGGATAATACGCCAGAACATCCATATAAAAATTCAGGGCTGCCTTGGAATCTCCTTTTTGAAACAGACAGTCACCAATATTGACCATCAACCGGTAAAAAACCCGGGCGACCAGGGGGTAAACATATTCCGGGGACACAGTCTTGCGATAAAACTCCTTCAGCAGGGAACTGATGGTATGACAGGTTTTTCTTACCCCATCATACTGGCCCTGTTTCAGTTGAATGTCACCAGTCCGGACCAAATCGGACATCCGCTTCTGCACGGGGGTAAACCGATCAGCCAGCATGGCCATTTTTGTGCTCTTTTTTTGGGTTTCGTCCGCAGCTAGATAGATGGCAAATTCAATCCCAAACAGTGCGCTGAGGGATCCCGCCAGGAGGGAAGCTATAGAAAATTGAGTTGTATTGCGAGAATCAGATTTTTTCTTTTTATTCATGGGTCGATCTCCTTACCAACCACTGCATTTACGGTATCATGCCGTAATCCGGGTCAAATAAATAAAAGGGCTTATCTAGGTATATATCGGCATTGAACTGCCTTGTTTTTATCGTTTTTCAGAAAAAGGATGAAATTTTAGTGGTCCTCACCCAGCTGTAAAACAGCCATAAAAGCTTCCTGCGGGATGGTGACCCGTCCCACCTGCTTCATGCGCTTTTTCCCTGTTTTTTGCTTTTCCAGCAGTTTTCTCTTCCGTGTTACATCGCCGCCATAGAGGCTTTCCGTAACATTTTTGCGCAGCGCTTTGATCGTTTCCCGGGCAATAGGTTTGTTGCCGATAACCGCCTGGATGGCGATATCAAACATGTGCCGCTGGATTACATCTCTTAGCCGTTGAATCACTTCCCTGCCCCGGTAGTAGGCTTTTTCCCGGTGAGCAATAAAAGAAAGTGCATCCACCGGTTCATTGTTGACATGAATATCCACTTTGACCAAGTCCGATGGCCGGTACCCTTCGTACTGGTAGTCAAAGGAAGCATACCCGCGGGTGCGCGACTTTAGCTGGTCATAGAAATCGTAAATGATCTCGCCCAGGGGCAGATAATAGATTAGCAGGACACGGTCGGTGGACAAGTACTGCATGTCCTTGTATTCTCCGCGCTTTTCCTGGCATAACTCCATCACCGGCCCAATGTACTCCTGGGGCATCATGAACGTGCCTTCAATATAGGGCTCGGCAATTCGTTCGATATCCCCGGCAGAAGGCATATTTGAAGGGTTTTCAATCTGCTTTTTCTCCCCCTTGCGCGTGATAACTTCATAGATAACATTGGGGGCAGTCGTAATTAGTTCCAGGTCATATTCCCGCTCCAGCCGCTCCCGGACAATTTCCATGTGCAAAAGCCCCAAAAAACCGCACCGAAAGCCGAATCCCAAAGCGGAAGAATTTTCGGGTTCAAAAAACAGGGAGGAATCATTGAGTTGAAGCCGTTCCAGGCCATCCCGCAGGTCCACATAGCGATCGTTATCCACAGGATAGAGCCCACAGAAAACCACGGGATTCATGGGATCGTAGCCGGGCAAAGGTTTAGGAGCCGGTTGACTCGAAGATGTTATGGTATCACCGACACGGGAATCTTTGACGCTTTTTACCCCGGCCACCACGTAGCCCACCTGCCCGGGGTAAATGCTTTCCTGGGGGGCCATGGCCGGGCGAAACACCCCGACTTCCGCAACTTCAAAGCGTTTCCCGCTATGCATCATGGCAATTTCCATCCCCTTGGAGATAACCCCCTCCCTGATCCGGACATAGGTAATGACCCCCCGGTAGGGATCATAATGGGAATCAAAAATCAGGGCCCTAAGTGGGTCCTGCTCAGAGCCTGATGGGGGTGGTACGCGGTCAACGATCGCCTGTAAAACCTTCTCGATACCCATTCCGTCCTTGGCGGAGATCATCAGCGCTTCCTCCCCGTCTATGCCCAGGAGGTTTTCCAGGTCTTTTTTCACCTGCTCCGGGTCGGCATTGGGAAGGTCAATCTTGTTGATCACCGGGATTATTTCCAGGTTGTGCTCCAGGGCCAGATAGACATTGGCCAAGGTTTGTGCCTCAATTCCCTGGGCTGCATCGACAACCAAAAGTGCCCCTTCACAAGCCGCCATACTCCTGGAAACCTCGTAGGTAAAGTCTACGTGGCCGGGGGTGTCAATCAGGTTTAACATATAGCGCCGTCCACCGGTATCATAGAAAAGTCGCACGGCCTGCATCTTTATAGTGATTCCCCGCTCCCTCTCCAGGTCCATAGAGTCCAGGTACTGCTCTTTCATCTCCCGCTCAGTAACGGAATGGGTGCTTTCCAGGATCCGGTCGGCCAGGGTTGATTTACCATGATCAATGTGGGCAATAATGGAAAAGTTTCGGATGTCCCTTTGTTTCAAAAAATAAACTCCTCTCCAGCAACTGTTTTTAGTTGTTAACTAAAAAAATTATATCATCCGGGCTTAAGGGTGACAAGCCAGCTTTTGAAGGAATCCACCAGAGTATTAAATACAGCACTATACTGCCTGCAGGGAAGTACAAAATTCCTGGCAGCAAAGGTAATCACCAGCTCCCCCTTATCCCTGGCCAAAGCAAACCCTGTGCCGGCCACCCGGGAACAATAGTTCTTATATTTTCTGCTCCACCATGTTCAAGTCTCGATAAGGCACACTCGAAAAAAAACAGACCCAGCATATATCTGGCCAGCGATTTGTTCAACAAAAACATCACCTCTACAATCCGCCAGCCTTGCCGCTCTGGGCCTGGATTATGCATTATGTGACAAAATGAAAACGGGGATCAGGAAAAAGCTTCGGAAATTACCTCCGCCAGGTAGGGAATGGTTTTACGCACCTCCTGGAGGGTGTTTTCATGCCCACCCACTTCTACAATCAGACTGCGCTCGTGAAGATGCTGGTTGTAGGCATAATTTTGCTTTCTAACCCCACGTGACAGGCCGGGATAGCGTTCATCCACCACCTGCTGGAGAAAGAGGGCAAAGCGCATATTCAAGCTCCACTGCTTATGGCGGGTGCCAACGACGAACAAAAGCCGTCCTGCCGGTTTTCCTTCTATCTCCATAGTGGTTACAGAGCGCGGCACGCCATCACGGTGCAGGTCTAAAACAACCTCCACCTGGGGATTTTCTGCCAGTATTTCCTCTATCCGGGGCAAGGCATTGGCATACCCTTTGCTCCGGGGCAAATCAAAAATTTCGGTATTATGCAGGACAGGAATTCCGTAATCATCCTCCAGGATACCAGCCAGCTTTTTCCCCAAAACAACCACGGTTTTGTCCATGTTTTTGCTAAAAGCTGTTCCTGTCTCCGGGACAAAAGACTCTGTTGAATGGGTGTGGTAAATTAATACTTTCGGAGGTTGACCGGCAACCTGGTCTGAAGCGGCAGGAGCCGTTTCCTGCCTCTGCTGCAAATGCATGGACCCATCTGATTCTGACACCCCGGGCGTATGGGTTCCCAGAGGCTCCGGTTTCACTTCTTCCTCATTTTGTATTTCTACCTGGTGCTCCTGTGGGGACCCTTCCGGCACCTGGTTTTCTGCCGGCAACTCATCCTTTGCAGGAAAACCCGGCTCCAACTCTCCTAAACCTGTAAATTCCTGGTTGATCAGGTGCCGGGAATAATCCTGGGCCAAAACCGACAAGACCGAAGAAAAAGGTTGTGCCTCCGACCTGGCTTCAGGTGCCATTATTTCCCCACCTGGGACAGGCAAGGACTGTTCGAGAAAGGCATAATAGCTTAACCCGGGCAGGAACCAGGGAGAAAGGGCGGGAGCAAGGGCAGGGAAGACAAAGGCAAGAAAAAAAGACAGGGCAACAATTAAGGCCATGGCCGTTCGGGCAGAAGCAGGTGAGTATTTTTGTTTCCGGGAAGCGCGCCAGCGAAGGCCTTCATATTCTTTCGGATTGTAAGACATAAGAAACCCCCTCTTTCATACCTCTGTTATGCTTATGAAAAAAGGGGGATAAAAATTCTTTTTTGTTTTACCAGGCATGCTAGTTGGAAGCAGCTTTTTCCTTGTAATCTTTAATGGCGTTTTGCAGAGCATCGGCGGCCAGGTTGGAGCAGTGAAGTTTTGCTTCCGGCAGACCGTCAAGCTCATCCGCAACCTGTTTGTTTGTAATCGCTTCTGCTTCTTCCAGTGTTTTTCCCTTCACCAGCTCTGTCAACACACTGCTGCTGGCAATGGCCGCTCCACATCCAAAGGTTAAAAACTTAATATCCTCAATTACATCATCTTTGACCTGAATATAGATCTTCATGATGTCCCCGCATTTCATGTTACCCACTTCTCCAACTCCACTGGGGTTGTCCATTTCACCTACATTGCGAGGATTTTGAAAATGATCCATTACTTTTTCATTGTACATGTTCTTCCCCTCCCCCGGTATTTTAGCATTAAATCATTTATCTCTGCAACTACTTCTTAAAAACGGAAGACATTTTTCTGAGCCTCTCGACAGTTTCCTGGAACACCTCGACAACGTAATCGATTTGCTCTTCTGTGTTGCTTTCCCCCAGGGTTAAACGCAGGGACCCATGGGCTGTCTGGTGATCCAGGCCCAGGGCCATCAGCACGTGAGAAGGTTCCAGAGCCCCGGATGTGCAGGCAGAACCACTGGAAGCAGCAATTCCTTTCAAATCCAGGCTTAAAAGAAGAGACTCTCCCTCAACATAAAGGGTGCTGACGTTTACGTTCCCCGGCAGGCGTTCAGTGGGATGGCCGTTTAAAATTACCTCGTCTATTTCCAGTAAACCCGAAATCAACTTATCTCGCAACCTGGTCAACTTTTGTTTTTTCTCCTCAATGTTTTGACAGGCCAACTCAATAGCCCGACCCAATCCCACGATACCAGACAGATTTTCAGTTCCTGGCCGCAGCTTTTTCTCCTGGCCTCCGCCAAAAATCAGCTGCTTGATAGGGGTTTTATTCCGTACGTAAAGGGCCCCTACCCCTTTGGGGCCGTAAAACTTGTGGGCCGAAAGGGACAGCATATCAATCGGCTGCTCCTTCAAGTTAAAAGGCATATGCCCTATGGCCTGCACCGCATCAGTATGGAAGTAGACCCCACTTTCCCGGCAGATGTGCCCCAGCTCCTCCACAGGCTGAAGGGTTCCGATCTCGTTATTGGCTGTCATAATGGAAACGAGAATGGTCTGGTCCGTTAGCGCATTTTTCAGGTCCTCGGGATCAACCCTGCCGTACTTATCCACGGGAAGGAAGGTGACTTCGAAGCCATTTTCTCCCAGGTAGTGTGCGGCGTCCAGGACAGCATGGTGTTCAACAGAGCTGGTGATAATATGACGCCCCTTGGAAGCTTTAGCTTTGGCCGCTCCCTGGACAGCCAGGTTGTTGGCTTCAGTCCCTCCTGAGGTAAAAATAATTTCTCCCGGATCTGCCCCCAGAGCTTCTGCCACTTTTTGGCGGGCCTGATCCAGCCCCTGCTTTGATTCCCTTCCATATAAATGCAGGCTTGATGGATTGCCAAAATAGTTTTTAAAGTAAGGCAGCATTGCTTCCAGGACTTCTTCTTTCATGGGAGTGGTTGCACCGTGATCCAGGTAAATTCTTTCCACGGTAGAGCCTCCTTTCAGTTCTAACCAAATCCATGGTGGTTTTTTTGATCTTTGGTATTCGGTGACACTTATGATGTGGCACTCATGGTAGAGGCAGGATTAGCATTCCCGCCATCCAGGTAAATATCAATAAGCTTAACTTCTCCAGTTTAACATGTCATAAAGGGTAATGTTATCCAAAACCTCGTTTATTCTGTCCCTTAATTGTTCCCACACATTGCGCACCAGGCATTCTTCAGTCCGCCCACATAGACATTCATCTCCACCTGCCTCTTCAGAGACACAATCCACCGGTGCAATAGGTCCTTCCAGGGCACGAATAATATCCCCAACGCAGATCTTATCCGGCGGCAAGGCCAGTGTATATCCTCCCCGCGCTCCCCGGACACTGTTAATCAAACCGCCTTTTCTCAGCGTCGAAAAAATCTGCTCTAAAAACTGCTGGGATATATCTTCACTCAGGGCAATTTTGCTAAGAGGAACCGGCTCTTCCCGGTAGTTCAACGCCAGGCGCACCATTGCCCGGACACCATACTCCCCCCTGGCAGACAGGCGCAAATTATTTCACCTCCTGTGTTAGATCGCAGAATCCATACTAAATTACTCAGGATTATGAAAAAAATAAATGCTGCGAAGTAATTGCACCCAACCATTTCCGAGCAATCCGGTCAACTTTGTTTTTTAAGGTAACACAACCCCCTGGGTACGTCAAGAACCAATCCTGAAAAACATCAAAAAAATCCACAGCACAAAAAAAGCGTAAAACAAAACGGTATGAGCATTCTTTTAACAAAAAGCCCCTTGTGTTGAAATTACTCAGGCTGCTCAGACCAAATGAATTAACCCGGAAAACTCTCTGCAATACAGACAAATTTTCGCTCTGTCACTTGCCGTAGGCAACGGCCTTGGCAATGGCATAAGGGCCGTCGTGGGACATGGAAACCTCCACACCCTGAATGCCGCTGTCTTCAGCCCAGCGGGCCGCCGAGCCATTAAGAATAACCCGGGGTTTGCCCCTTTTTCCCGGGATTATTTCCAGCTCACACCAGCGGACAACACCTATTCCACAGCCTAACGCTTTGGCAACGGCCTCTTTTGCTGCAAATCGAGCAGCGATAGAAGGCAGCGGATTGCCTTTTTTCATGATGAGCTCTATTTCCTGGGGGGTAAAAATCTTCTTTAAAAAACGCTCCGGCCTGCGTCGATATACCCGGGCGATGCGCTTGATCCTAATCAGGTCGATACCGACCCCTTTAACCAGCAGAAAAAGGCGGCGTTTCATAGTTTTCTCCCCTCCACTTATGTTCAGTCAAACACTGCTTCCTGCAGCCATTTTTTTTCAAACAAATTATACTCGACCTTCCGCAAGAATGCAACGGTTTCCTGACTGTTTTTAGAAACCCCGGCGGGAATCCTCGGGGTCTATTGACCCCGTGAGGATGTCACCTCTTATCCCGACTTAACGGTCCAGCTGCTTTTCCAGCTCTTCCAAACCCACTGCTGGTGCTTGACAGGAATAGTTTTGGCACAGATAAACGGCAGGATGATCATCCAACGGCGTTTTATCCCGGACATATGGACACAGGTTATCCAAAAGAGGGGCGCTCTGCTCATCGCGCAGCATAAAAATCCGCCGGGGCATAAACCGCAAGGACAAGGCATGCAGCATTTTCATTGTTTCGGGGTCCTGGCGGTCGCCGGCCAGGACGACCTGCTGGACCGGGCCCAGGAACAGGTCCAGGGCGGAGAGCATCGCTGTGCAGTTAGAGGGACTCTTTTGAAGCATGCTGGAAAAGCTCTCCATCAACTGGTATGCTTTTTGCTCCAAGTGTTCGTCAGCAGTAAAATGAGCCAGCCGGATTAAGTTTCGGGCAGCGATGGAATTTCCCGAAGGAACAGCTCCGTCAAAAGCCTCCCGGGTCCGGAAAGGCAGGTCTTCCGCCCCGGCCGGCGTAAAATACAGCCCGCCTTTTGTTTCATCCCAGAACAGTTCCAGCATTTTTCGGTTCAGCTTTTCGGCTTGCTGCAAATAAACTGGTTCATGCACCGTTTCAAAAAGATCCAGCAGCCCTTCCACCAGGAAGGCATAATCTTCCAGGAAACCTGGCACAGCCGCCTCACCGTCCCGGTAACGGTGCAACAAAGTCCCGTCTTCAGCCTGCATTTCCTGGAGGATAAAATCGGCAGCCCGGCGGGCCTGACTGGCATAAATGTCATTTTTTAAAGCCCGGGCGCCTGCTGCCAGGGCACCGATCATGA
>Ga0207421_10000093_pt1 | contig 96850 bp, 111 predicted proteins | sample SodLakKL_010_SED_4_FD_187542 | JGI IMG/M metagenome (GOLD analysis project Ga0207421, IMG submission 187542) | Alkaline sediment microbial communities from Lake Tanatar, Kulunda Steppe, Russia - 8KL_010_SED (SPAdes) (version 2) | ecosystem: Environmental > Aquatic > Non-marine Saline and... | reverse complement strand
AAATAAGCAGTTAATATGAGCTGTTTGGATCGACTGGGAGCCGAAAGAACTTACAAGCACACGAGAGTGACCAGGCACAAAGGGATAGCTACGAATGCGTCCCACGATCCCGGTCTTTAGAGACAGGGGGGGCTTACTCAGCTGGACCCGGAAATGCCCGAACGAGACCGCTCTGGTTTCCGGCACCATCTTGATCCGAAAAACAGTATACAAGGTTGAAAGTTGAAAGTCTTGATTAAATATATTGAGATGGGAGATGAGGAGAGTAGGAAATTAAGAGATGAGGAGATTAGGCAAAATCAAAGGCAAAGGCGAACAACAAGGAACATGGTTTTAAACCTCTGAATGGCGGTGCGGGTCCGTAATGACGGAAAAGATGGAGTCCGGGTCGCTCTCCCGAGCACTCAATCAAGAGGTATGGCGAAAAAAGGGGGACACAGTTGCAATGTTATCTGGGTGTTAGTCGGCGACCTTCTTACGATCGTAAGCTTCCTGCTCGATATTAATTTCTACACCCCATTCCTCTTTCACAGCCTGAAAAAACGCCTGGCGATTTTCCGTGGACAACCGAAATAACGATCGAAAATCAAAATTACCAGCATGCCATTCGGCTAACAACTGACCCACTTCCGGCGAGAGAAATTCATCAGATACATCAGGAAGGTCATCGAGCAAGGAAGGGTCCTGAACATACTTTTCCATACGTTCCTCCGCCCGTTCTCTAAGTTGTTCAAGCCGTTCATCAGCAGATTTACTCATTTGGATACCACCGTCCTGCATAGACCATAGATTTATAGTGTTCCGCCGGATGAGAAACCTGTTTCCACAGTTCCCACTCCTTGTAAAGCTGTTTGATCAGCTCCTCGTTAAGTATAACACATAACAGGAGGCATTTTCCATCAAGAGTGCTTCCAATGACCGTATAATCGGAAACAACCCTTTTCGAAGAAGGTATCACTTTGAGGTGTTGTGGTTCATGATTCATTACCTCAAGGATGTCTTCCCGAGTTATATGTTTTTCGTGACGTTCGTGAATGTGTTCCATTGTCTGGTCTGGCACCAAGCATGGCCAGAGTCTTTTTTGTAGGGTCATTTAATCAATCCTCCCGGAACGGTGGTATCTTTTGGGGAGCCCCTGAGCTCTTTTCGTCGTCGGTGTGGCCATCGAAAATGAGCAGATTGGCGGCCCGAGTATGTTAAGATCATCATAAATAATCGGGGTTTTCCTGTCAACTCCCTTTCTGGATTGGCAGGTCCTGCCAGATTCTCGTCACCTGCGGGGATTTTAGCCCGCAGAAGGTTCTAAAACCTCGTTTTCACCCCTACCTAAAAAATTCCGTCTTCAAGGGGAGGGTTTTTAGATGGGACTTATTTAATTATTTGCTTTTTGATGTGGTTTGCATTATGCTTTAGGTACTTTCCGAGAAAGGGGCAGGAGAAAAGATGATTATTCGACAGATGTCCCACGCAAATTATCAGGCCTTGAGAAAAATAATTGACAGCCGGTTGAAAGAAACCCCCGATGCTGAAGATACACTTGAAAACAGTTATTACCTGGACCATCTCGATATTGACATAAAAAACTGGCGGGCCTTTTCCACGGCCGAGGGGATCATTTCTTCTTTAAGCAATAAATATTCTGAGCGCGGTGGAGATTTCACACGGACAAGTCTGCGGTCTTTTTATGCGCAGGCGAAAGATGCTCTTGATACGGCTTTTGAAAATATCAGCGGAAAATATCCTGAACAGAAAAACTTTTTGGATAGCACTTACCAGCAGGCAGTCAAGGAGTTAAAGGATTGGTATCACAATGGCGGTGAGCCGAGGGAAAAAGTAGATTTGACTGTTGTTAATATAAGCCATAGCTCTGTTGAAAAAGAGCTGGCTTTAGAAGTTGATGAAGTTATGGATGATTCCCCAGAAAAATAATTCCTCCTGATACATTCCCAGTCGGGAGCTTCCAACGCGAGTTATCTTTCGACTATTTCGACCCGTCTGTTCCTGGAACGGCCTGCTGTTGTATTGTTGCTGGCGACCGGGGCCAGGGAAGATACTCCGAAAGATTCTAACTGGTCCCGGTTGACGCCGTAATTTGCCACCAGTTCTTCTAATACCGCGGCCGCCCTGTCTTCGGACAACTGCATGTTAAAATCGAAAGCTCCCCTGCTATCCGTGTGTCCGACAATAAAATACTGTTTGTCCGGATTGGCTGTTATGTAGTCGGCGATCGTCTGCAGAATCTCTTCTGAACCGCTCTGGATCACGGCTTCAGCGGTGGGAAAGTTTATATCGTATAAAGCAATGCTGCCCAGCCGTTCAATATCTTCAGAAATATCCTCGACAGTGACGAGACCGGTCTCTATTTTATCGATCTCAATTACATCCTGGGTAATCAGTGTATAATCCCTGTCTACAATCGTGTAAACAGCAACGTTGATATCCTGGCCGGCGTCGCGCCCGCGGGCGGCGATATAGCTGTGGTTATCGTTGCGGACCGGAAAACGAAGTCCGAGGCCGAAGCGCTCGTTATTTAAACCGTCTCCCCGGCCGTCAAGACCGCTGCGGTAATAATTATCGTGCCAGGTGTGCGGTCGACGTGAAAAACCTAATTCCCCGTGCGCAATCGCAATAAGAATCTCATACCCGGCATCTTCAAAGGCGGTCTTATAATTATGAAGGAAAAAATCAGCATTATATTCGTCTGTGGCGCTGTATTGAATCCGGGTCACCTTCCCTTCGACTGATTTTGGTTCCTGCCAGTCCAGGGTCCCCTCGTCGCAAATTGGCATTTTATAACTTCCCCACTCAGTTTCCTCGTAGAATTCAATTACCGCCCCTTCAAACCTGGTAACCGCCGGATGGTCCTCCGCTCCGTCAATATCAGAAGTCCTCTGCGCTAATACAGGTGATGTGAATAGAAAAAGTCATAGAATGGTTAACACAATTAATTTTTTCATAACAGGTCGAACCCCCTGAAAATAGTTTTGTGTGCATTAACCTGGATAATTCACGACAACACCACTGCCGTGAATTATCCGTCCGCAGGACAGCCGTTTATAGACTTCTTGTTGGGTATTAAAAATATTACTCTTGCAGTTATTTTCACAGACTGTAACTTACCAGTTGTTCTGTAAACAGCTGGGTTAACCCCGCCCATTTGACAAATGGGCGGCCCTTCGGGCGGTCTATGCATAGGGTTCATGCATAGGCCGGGTTAAACTTATCCTGCGATTCGAGTATACGCCGGGACGAGGGAATAAGCAAGAAAAAGTTTGAAAAAGATTTAAAAGTGTGTTGCGGGGTGGAAAGTCGCGAGTGGGCGAAAGGGCGAGCGGGCGAAGAGGCGAAAGAGCGATGGGGTGAAAAGCCAAAAATCAAGTTCAAAATCAAAGTCACTGGATTCCGGCTCGATGGCCGGAATGACGGGCATTAGGTCAAGGTCAAGTTCAAGAGCTAAGGGGACGCAGATTAACGCAGGTGGGCGCAGATGAATTCAAGATCAAGGGCTGGGAGGAGATTATAAGAACTAAATGAATTTGAATTTGCTTTGAGCTTTTGGCTTTTAGCTTTAAGCTGAAGTTTTGCGGGACAAATGGGGGCGGCTGTCATATAATTAATTATTCGAGCGAAGATGAGCAAGTTGTTTTTAAACTGTATTATGATGGTGATCAAGTCTGATGAAACAAGTAGTCCAAGTTAGATATTTCGCCGGTTTGCGAGAAAAAATCGGTTGTGAAGGCGAAGAAATTAAAATTGACAGCAGACAGATTAAATTAAAAAAGTTAATTGAGATAGTGGTAGCCAGACACCCGGAGGCCAAAATTGCTCTCCAGAACACCGCAGTAGCCATTAACCTCGAGGTTAGCGATCCAGCCGAAGCCAGCGTAACAGCCGGCGACGAGGTGGCCTTTCTTCCGCCGGTCGGTGGCGGTTGCGATCGAAAAGACGGTGGACAGTAATGGAACAACAAACACTGATCAAGATTTACAACGAAGGCGAACCGATAGAAGTTAACGAGCTTACTGAGGCGATAACTTCAGAAGAGATGGGAGCTATTGTGGTTTTCCAGGGAAGTGTTCGCGCGCGTAACCGTGGGCAAGAAGTAACTCATTTAAGTTACGAAATTTACCCACGCATGCTTAAAAAAGAGGCCCGTTCTATCATCGCCGAACTAAGAGAAAATTATGCGGACGAAAGTTCGCTAAACGTAGCCTGTGGTTTTCGCAACGGTAAAGTGGACCCGGGTGAAATCAGCACAGTCATAGCTGCCGCTTCGCCGCACCGGGAAGCGGCCTTTAAAGTTTGCAGACAACTGCTGGAAGAGTTCAAACAGAACCTGCCGATCTGGAAGAAAGAAAATTACAATAACAGGAGCGCATGGATAGAAAATGACTAAGCCCGCCGATATTGGAGTTCAGCTGTTCACGATAAGTGACACACGAAAGCCGGAGAACGACCGTTCGGGTGAGCTTATGGCCTGGAAAATTGAGGCCTCACCTTTCGAACTTATCGGACAGCAAATTGTGCGAGAGAACCAGGGGGAAATAGAGGAAAAAATTAAACAAGCTGTTGACAACCCGCAGGTGCGGGCTGTAATAACGTCCGGAGGAACTGGACTGAGCGACCGCGACCGGACAATCGAAGAGATAGTGCCGCTATTTGAAAGGAAACTGGAAGGATTTGGGGAGCTTTTCCGCCAGTTAAGTTACGATCAGGTGGGAGCCCGCTGTCTGCTCAGCCGGGCAACCGCCGGACGGGCCAAAAAGACCCTGATATTTATCCTGCCCGGCTCACCAAAAGCAGTTGAGCTGGGTCTGGACGAGCTAATACTACCAGTATTACACCACGCTATAGAGGTGATTGACCAGTAAACATGGAAATTTTATTTATTGGAGCAGCAGAGACTGTAACTGGATCAAAGTTTTTGGTTAAAGCGAACGGCAGTAAAGTTTTAGTAGACTGTGGTCTTTACCAGGGATACAAACACCTGAGGCGGCGCAACTGGGCACCGCTGCCTTTCGAAGTTGAGGACCTCGACGCGGTCCTGCTCACCCACGCCCACATAGACCACAGCGGCTACCTGCCGCGGCTGATAAAACAGGGATACGAGGGCCCAATTTACTGCACACCTGCTACCGAAAGGCTGTGCCAGATACTATTGCCCGACAGCGGACGTATTCAGCAGGAGGATGCCAATTTTGCAAATAAAAAGGGTTTTTCGAGCCACGACCCGGCGCAACCCTTATATACTGAAGACGACGCCCACGAGGTGTTGAAGCTGTTTGAACCACAGGCTTACAAAACCAGTTTTGACGCCGGTGGAATAAAAGCTACTTATGCAGAGGCTGGACACATTCTCGGAGCAGCTCTGCTGGAAGTGAACGACGGCGAGGAGAACCTGCTTTTCAGCGGCGACCTCGGCCGGCTCGAAGATCCGTTGATGAACCCGCCCGAGATGAGCATCGAACCGCCCGACTACCTGGTAATGGAATCGACTTATGGTAACCGCCAGCACGGTTCAACCGACCCGAAGGAGCAACTAAAAAAATTAATCAACCAGACTGTTGAACGGGGAGGCACTGTTTTAATCCCTTCCTTTGCGGTCGGCCGCGCTCAGACGCTCAGCTACTTTTTACAGCAGTTGATGGAAGAAGAAGCTATCCCCGAAGTACCGGTATACCTGGACAGTCCTATGGCCGTAAGTGTCAGCAAAATTTTTAACAGCAATCCCGAACTACATCGTTTGAACGCTGATGAATGCACCGACCTGGACGCGGCAATCACATACACCAACAGCGTCGAGCAGTCGAAAGCTATCAACCGTCGAACCGATCCCTGTGTAATCATCTCGGCCAGCGGCATGGCAACCGGCGGCCGGGTGCTTCACCATCTGAAGGTCTATGGACCAGATGAGCGCAACTTGATTCTTTTTGCCGGCTACCAGGCCCCGGGAACGCGGGGAGATAAAATTATGTCCGGCGCTAAGGCAGTAAAAATACACGGCGGCTACGTGCCAATTCGGGCCCGGGTGAACATGCTGGAGAATCTCTCCGCACACGCCGACTACAACGAGATGCTGGAGTGGATGGAAAAGCTGGGAGGCCAGCCGGATATGACCTTCCTGGTCCACGGCTCACCGGAGTCGACCGACGCCTTCCGCCTGCGGATTGAGGATAAACTGGGCTGGGACTGCCGGGTGCCAGAATATCTTGGGCGGGCTCAGCTTTCGAACGGCGAGGTTAACTATATAACTCCCGCCGTTCCTCGAATACATAGTTGAAATCCGAAAAACACCTGCCGGTAGCTCCCTGTATGTTGGCAAAGAGAGATCATCACTAAAACTTAAGCTGCGAAGAAAATTTTATTATTTTTTAGAGGAGTGATCAGGGTGAAGCATTCAGGTAAAATTTTGTCAGTAGTTGGAATTTTAAGTTTAACTTTATTTTCTCTGCTAATCGTGGGATGTCCGGAGCCGGACCGGCCCGACTTCGTAAGAACTCCGCCGCTGGAGGAGATACCTGAAGTTGCGGAAGAGGTCCGAATTGTGGTTGATGACGACTACATGGACCAGGTAATTGAGATGATAAGAGAAGCGGAAGAATCAATACACCTGGCCCAGCTTTACATCAACGACGACGGTGCTGCCGACTGGATCGTTGACGAGTTGATCAAAGCCGCGGAACGCGGGGTTGAAATTATCGGAGTTGTAAATCGTGACGACAGCGACGACTACCAGAGCGAGCGAGGCATTCGCCGGCTGCAGAACGTCCGGGCCAACGTAAACTGGGCCCAGAGAGCCGGTTACGGTAAATTGCACGCAAAAATGATAATTGCCGACCAGGAGCGGCTGATGCTCGGATCAACCAACTGGAGCGCCATGTCTATATTTAACAACAACGAGGCCAACCTTTACGTGGATAACCCCGGGCTGGCTAACTTCTACGTGCGGTGGATTGAGCAGCTCTACCTGGAACCGGAGGCCGACCCCGAGATAGAGCCAGTCATCACCGAGCATTTCAAGACTGCTGTTGACCGTAAGCTGCCTGAGCTGATCAAGGAGAGCATTAAAGACGCCGAAGAGCGAGTCTGGATCGGTCTCTACATTTACCGAACCTATTTTAACAACGGTGAAGAGGACGAACCGTTAGCTAATAAAATAGGTAGAGAAATAGTGGCCGCTCGGGAACGGGGCGTAGACGTACGGATTATTCTTGACACGAGCGACTACCAGGACTTTATAAACGACCTGAACGACGAGACCCAGACCTGGTTTGCTGAGAGAGAAGTTGAGGTAAGACGCGCCCCGGAAGATGTTATCTCCCACTGGAAGCTGCAGATATTTGACGACAGAGCCCTCGTCAGCTCAATGAACTGGGGTCAGAGCGGATTTAATTCACACGCCGAGGCAGGACTGTTAACCAGTCAACCGGAGACGGTTGATGCGCTGGCAGACTACTTTCTTAACATGTGGGAAGAGGCTGATTAAGCGGTCGAAGGTCTAATTGGTCAGGCGTTTTGAATAACAGCGCTCGCAAAGCCCCTCAATACTCATGGAGATCCTTTCAAGTTGGAAGGGCAAATCCCAGCTCTCGACGATTTCCATCAAATCCACGGGTATATCTATAACCCGACCACATTGACGGCAGTTGGCGTGTGGATGCAGAGAGCGGCGTATTTCGTAATAGTCGGTGCTGTCGAGGTCGGGCAGGCGACGGAGAAAGCCTATCTCAAGGAATACTTTCAAGGAATTATAAACAGTGGCCCGTGAGAGCTTATCGCTGTTTTGTTTGTCCAGTTCAAGCAAATCGGCGGCGGTAAAATGCCCCCCGGCCTGGGCACATAGATCGATAAAATACTTACGCTCCTGGGTTATCTGCCGGTCACGCTGCTTTAATTTTTCAAGAACTTTTTCTTTTTCCATCTAAATCACTCCACGATAATGATAAATTGCCCGCCCACGTAAATTTTTTTTGTTATTATTCGACATCAATACTATAAGAATTCTAAAATTTTTTCAAGAAGCTCAAGACTACAGGACTTTGGGGCGGGCGCAGAAAAGTCGAGCAGGCGAGCATTCGAGCATGCGAAACAGCGAAAATCAAGTTCAAAATCAAAGTCACTGGATTCCGGCTCGGGGGCCGGAATGACGTCAAGTTCAAGAACATGAACATTAACAAGATTATGCGTACTTCATGAATTTGAATTAGCTTTCAACTTTTGGCTTTTAGCTTTAAGCTGAATTAATCCCCCCCACCTTAGCCTTCCCCCGCCAGGGGGGAGGAAATGAGCGAGGAAAGATGTCCTCTCCCTCGGAGGGGAGAGGGATTGAATCAAGGGCAGCTCGGGGGCCGGAATGCTCGAAGAGGCGAGCGGGCGAAGAGGCGAAAGAGCGATGGAGTGAAAAACTGAAAATCAAGTTCAAAATCAAAAACGAAAAAATTTCAACCACTCCACCAGCTAACTAACGAACCAGCTAACTAGCTAACTAGCCAACTAACGAACTAGCCAACTAATCAATTAGTTATAGCCGACGTTGATGCGGACATATTCCTGCGAGAGGTCGCAGGTTAATTTACGGGCGGAGGCATTCCCCACGGCCAAATCAACGTCAACAGTATGTTCATCCTGCTCTTTTAAAGAAACCTGAAGTGACTTATCAAACTCCTGCGGCCGGCCGTCAGAAAAAACGGTTTGGCCGTTTATGGAAAGACTAAATTTATCCGGAGCGAGCTCAACCCGAGCAGCGCCAACAGCGGAATAAATACGCCCCCAGTTGGGCTTGCGGGCATGGAAAGCGGTCCGAACAAGTGGGGACCCGGCAATTTCCGCGGCCACTTTTTCAGCTTCGGCGGAACTGGCCGCACCCGTTACCCGGACCTCAATTGTACAGGTTGCCCCTTCTCCATCGACAACTATCGCTTTAGCCAGCTCAGCGCAGGCCCGCTTAAGAGCACGAGAAATATTTTCAGCAGCCGGATGAGAAGCAGTTATTCTATCGCGGTCGGGCAGATCAGCCGCCCAGGCCATAACAGTATCGTTAGTGCTTGTATCGCCGTCAACAGTTATCTGGTTAAAACTGGTATCAGCGGCAGATTTTAACTCCGCCTGCCACCAGCCGGCATCAACCGGCCAGTCAAGAAATAGAAAGGCAAGCATAGTAGCCATAGAGGGATTAATCATACCCGAGCCTTTAGCAACCCCGCATATAGTTGCATCCAAACCGTCCACCGGAATTTGGACAAGCTTCTGACTGGTATCGGTGGTCTGAATGGCACGGGAAAATTCATCGGGTGTCCGGTCGAGCGAATCGACCGCCTCGGGAAGACTACCCGTAATTTTATCTAGCGCCAGACGGCGGCCAATATAACCGGTGGAAGCGGAAAGGACTTCATCCGGTGAGAGGTTTAAAAGCCGGGCTGATTCGGCAATCATCTTTTCGTTGTCCCGCCGGCCGGCAGGTCCGGTAGCAGCGTTTGCAACACCGCTGTTAACCAGCAGAGCGTGAAACTTATTGCTACTCTGCAGCTTTTCACGCGCCTGGATCACAGGGGCGGCAGCCAGTTTATTTTCAGTAAAGACGGCAGCAACTGTGGAGGGGAAAGAACTATATACCAGTCCAAGATCAAGTTTTCCGGTTTTTTTAACGCCACTATGAACGCCGCTCCAGAGAAAATTATCAGGATAGTTTAACAAGCTACTCACCCCCGGAGAAGACCGGTTGAAGATTCAAACCCAAAAACCAGGTTCGCATTTTGCAGAGCCTGAGAGGCAGCTCCCTTAAGAAGGTTATCCAAACAACTGAAGACGACAAGACGGCCCTCCCCACCTTTTATTGCTGTTATATCACAGTATGGAGTGTTTGCCACTGCTTTAATACCGGCCGGTTCGGAACGATAGCGCAATAGCCGGTGACGTTCACAAAAATCCTTGAGTGATGTCTCTATCTGCGCAAAATCAACCGATGACCGGGGGGAACAATAGAGAGCCGCTTCGATACCACGGTCAACCGGAATAACGTGAGGAACAAAAAGGGGTTCAACATCTGTGGCCGGCAAATGAGCGGCGATTTCGGCCTGATGCCTGTGAACTCCGACTTTATAAGGCAATATATCTTCGTTACGAGCGACAAAAGTGGTAGTTGCGGAAGGTTTTCTGCCGGCGCCGGAAATCCCCGATTTAGCATCGATGAAAAAGGGGCCGGTGACCAGATTATCTTTTAAAAGAGTAACCAGCGGCAGTAGAGCGGCGGTGGCATAACAACCGGGGTTAGCAACAAGAGCAGCTCCGGCGATCTGTTCCCGGTTATGTTCAGTAAGTCCATAAACCGCCTGTTCATTGTTATCGGGGTCGGCATGTTTGATTTCGTAAGTATCATTAAAATCAGAGACTGAAGGAAATCGATAATCCGCCGCCAGGTCGACAACCTGAGTTGAGTCAAGATCTAATTGAGGGACAATATTCATAGATACAGTATGTGGAACAGCCAAAAACAGAAGTTCCAGGTCAACTTCAGAGAGTCTATCGGGATGTTCCAGCTGCTGATCAATTTCATCCTGGAAACGTGGATAAAGGTGAGAAAAGTTTTTCCCCGCATTTTTACGTGAGGAGATAAAACTCAGTTCAAAATGGGGATGTTCGGAAAGGAGTTGAACCAGCTCAGCTCCGGTATACCCGGTAGCTCCAACCACCCCTGCTCGGATGGCCTCTGAAGCCATGGCTTACCGCTTGGATACCTGTGCTTTTGCGCGTGCTCCGGGCTGGTTGACCTTCTTCCGCTCAACGTTGCGCTCGTCACGGGTGAGATGACCTTCGTCGTGCAGTGGCTTGCGGGCATTTTCATCCATGTCAACAAGCGCACGGGCAACGCCAAGCTTAATTGCTTCGGCCTGGCCGGTCTTGCCGCCACCTTTAGCATTAGCGGTAACATCAATCTTATCTTCAAATTCAAGCTCTTTCAGTGGTTTAAGCGGCTCCTGAACCCAGCGCTGTCGGCCATCAAAGTAATCTTCAAGCTGAATCCCATCGACCACAAATTTACCTGTGCCGGCAGTAATCCAAACACGTGCAACAGAATTTTTGCGGCGGCCGGTCCCGTAAAACTTTCCTTCATGTTTTACGACAGGGTCCGGAACAGTTTCTTCTTCCGGTTCGCTAACTTCTTCAGCTTCCAGTTTTTCTTCTAAATCTTCAGTCTTAATTTCTTCCTGTTTTTCTTTTTCTTCGCTCATTGTTTACCTCCAACAACTTTCTTAGTTTATGGTTTCGTTTTCCCAGTCGTAACTAACCGGTTCCTGCGCCTCATGGGGATGAGTGTCCCCCTGATAAATTCTCAGGTGTTTCATCATCGGGTCTCGCAGCCGAGTCTTGGGAAGCATTCCCTTAACTGCAAGTTCGATAAGTCTTGCAGGATTTTTTTCTAACATTTCTCCTACGGTGATTTCCTTAAGACCACCAATATATCCCGAGTGACTGCGCCGGTATTCGTATTCTTCCTTAGCACCGGTCAATTGAACTTTCTCAGCGTTAATCACAATAGCTCCATCACCACAGTCCAGATGGGGAGTAAACTCCGGTTTGTGTTTACCGCGTAAAACACGGGCCACACGAGAGGCAAGCCTTCCCAGTGATTTACCTCGGGCGTCAAATAAAACCCATTTTTTACGTCCAATGGATGTATCTGGCATATAGGTCTTCTGGCTCATCTTAATAACCCTCCAATGTCATAGTGGCTAAAAAGCCAAAACTACAAACAGATCAATGTTTTAAAACTAACTAAAGTTTTGCGTTTTGCAAGCAAAATAGTTCATATCATAGTTTCTCATTCCTCCGAGCACTCAATCGAGAGTGTGATGAGAAATGAGTTTACGCTATTCCGGAGCCACCTGCAAATGTTTTTCTCATTCTCGGTTGCCCTCCAGGCAACCTCCGAGGTATAGCCGGTAGCAAATCAGGCCATCGTGGCCTGCAACCGGCTATAATTCCGAAAACACCTGCAGGTGACTCCCTGTATGCTGGCAAAGAGACCTCTCCTCTATTTTGTAACAGTTGCTCCTTATACGCTCGATTGAATGCTCGAGCCGAGGTATTTATTCTTCAAAGCAAGGAAAACGTAAAACTTTAGAAACTAAAAATATTTCTTAATTTTCTGATAACCCTGTAAAAATATTGTTTCTGTTGACTTAGCATGGTAAAAGGCCTGTATAAAATAACAGCCACCCGGTGGCGCCGGAGCAAGAGAATTACGCTTTTCTTCCAGCAACTCTTTGAGATCACTAACAGTCCAGATCCCGACAGCAAGCGATTGAACCGCGCGAGCAATGGACCGAACCATGAGGTAACGAAAACTGGCGGCACTTACCAAGAGCCAGGTTCCACTTTTAAATCTTTTTAAACGCAAATTAACAGGCCAAAGCTCAGCCTGATAATTAGAGCCTCCGGAACCCGAAAAAGTTTCTGTTGGTATCTGTCCGGTCAACAGACGGACAGCACGTCGAGCCCGGGAAAAAGAAAAACGGCTGCAAACCCAGCCAGTTTCCCTTCCCATAGAGGTAAACTTATTTTTCTTATCAACAAACCGGTAACCATAAAGACGGGCAACCGCCGAATGACGGGCATGAAACTTTTCATAAACCTGCCGAATTTCATTTATTCTTACCTCAGGGGGCAGCCGGCGGTTAATAATTTTAGACCATCTGGCCGGCGGGGGAGCAAACTTTTTGTATTGCTCCGGTGAGAGCTGAAAGTGAACGGTCAACCCGAGTGAATTAACACCTCGATCAGTTCGTCCGGCTCCATAAATTTTCAAAGAACAACCAAACAATGAAGCAAAAGCCTCTTCGAGCACGGCCTGAACCGTTGGGACATCCGGCTGTTTTTGCCAGCCGTGAAATTTTGATCCCGCGTATTGACATTCAAACCTGAAGCGGGGCATAAAACGGTATCAGATCATTCTACAAACTCAATCAGAGCTTGAGGTGCGCCGTCCCCTTTACGTCGATTAAGTTTAAGCACACGGGTATAACCACCGGGCCGGTCCTCAAACCGGGGTCCCAGGTCCTCAAATAATTTGCGCACAGCCTGATCATCATTCAGACGTTTTTTAACCTGGCGCCGGTTGTGAACGGTATCATCGGCAGCGCGTGTAATCAGTTTTTCTATGAACGGACGCAGCTCTTTAGCCTTTGCCTCGGTAGTCTTAATTCGCTCCTGATAGACCAAGCTTTTACCCAGTTGACGCAAAGTAGCCTTGCGGTGGGCCGAGTCACGATTTAGCTTCCGTCCTTTTTTCTTATGTCTCACTCTTCGCTCACTCCAATTTCTTCCCGATCAATTTGCTCGACAAGATAATCAACATCGGTCATGCCAAGTTTAAGACCAAACTCAGCCAACTTTTCTCTGATTTCTTCGAGCGACTTTTTACCGAAATTACGGGTATCGAGCATCTCGTCTTCGGTCCGTTGGACAAGATCTCCAAGAACCTGGATATTAATACTCTTCAGACAGTTACGGGAACGAACCGAAAGTTCCAGCTCGTCAATCGGGGTGCTAAGAACTTCCTTAAGTTTTTCTTCTTCGGGCGAAAGTCCTTCTTCTTCCTCTTCAAGATCAGTCTCTTCAAAGTTAATGAAATACTGAAAGTGTTCTTTGAGTATTTTACCGGCGTGCCCGATGGCATCGCGAGGTTCAATACTACCGTCGGTCCAGACTTCAAAAATCAAACGGTCGTAGTCAGTCATCTGCCCGACGCGAGTGTCCTCGACGAGGTAGTTGGCCTTTTCAATGGGGGAATAAAGAGCATCCACGGGTATCAGGCCATTAGACCTGTCCTTGGAATGTTCATTCTCATCAACATCTTCGTATCCACGGCCCTTCTCTACTACCAACTCGAGCGACAGCTTACCGTCTTCGAGAACATTAGCCACTTCATGATCAGGGTTGAGAACCTCGACACCATCTACAGCGGCGATGTCTGCGCCCGTTATGGTGTCCGGGCCTTCAGCTTCAACCACTAATTCGACGGGGCCTTCCTGATCACCAATATCAATTTTTAGTTCTTTTAAATTGAGAAGGAGATCAACGCCATCCTCGCGAACATCAGCAAGTCCGTCAAACTCATGCGGAACTTCGCCTTCAGTTGTCTCCATTTTGACACCGGTTATTGCCGAACCTGTAATGGATGAGAGAAGAACACGCCGTAAGCTGTTCCCGACGGTTGTGCCAAAACCGGGTTCAAACGGTTCGATGGCAAACTTGCCGTAACTCCCATCATCAGACGAATCGAGTTCGTCTATAGTCTTGGGCATAACCAGGTTTTTCATAATTGCTTCAATGTTGGCCATAAATAATAACCCCCTGCGGATTGACAGAAATTATTTCGAGTAAAGTTCAACAATTAACTGTTCTTCAAATTCAACATCATTAACATCAGAGCGCTCCGGCTGTCGCAATACTTTACCGCGAGCCTTACCACCTTCAAGGTCAAGCCAGCCACTCATACCACGTTGTTCAGCGAGCGACGTGTATTTTTTGACCTCTGTGTTTTCTTTCATATCATCAGTTATCTCGATCACGTCACCTTTTTCGACCTGGTAGGAAGGGACATCTACTTTTTCACCGTTAACCAGTACATGACCGTGATCGATGAACTGTCGGGCCTGTGAACGACTGCCTGCGAGACCCAGTCTGTAAACTGCGTTATCAAGGCGTGATTCGAGCAGGCTTAACAAGTTTTCCCCGGTAATCCCACGTGCGGCTTCAGCTTTTTGAAAGAAATTACGAAACTGAGCCTCAAGCACACCGTAAGCGCGTTTCATTTTCTGTTTTTCACGCAACTGAATGGCATACTCAGAGGGGCGACCGTAACGAAAAGTTCGCTCGCCCGGGGGATAACGCCGGTTTTCCATAGCACACTTAGATGTGTGACAGCGTTCACCCTTAAGATACAATTTTTGATCTTCTCGTCTACATAATCTACACTTAGGTCCAGTATGACGTGCCATAATAAATTAACACTCCAGGTTTTTATGTTCTATGCACAACAGTTTTTACAGACGTCGCCGTTTCTTTTCCTTACAGCCGTTATGAGGCTTGGGGGTAACGTCTTTTATTTCAGTAATTTTAAACTCAAGGCTTTCGAAAGCCCGGACGGCAGCTTCGCGTCCACTACCGGGCCCTTTCACACGCACTTCAAGCGTGGTAACACCCTTCTCCTTGGCAACCTCCCCACAATCTTCAGCAGCAAGTTGAGCTGCATAAGGAGTCCCTTTACGAGTGCCGGAAAATCCGATCTGGCCGCCACTCGACGAAGCTATAATATTCCCTGCTTTGTCAGATATTGAAATAACAGTGTTATTATATGTTGAACGAACATGTGCCACAGCGTGAGCTTCTGCCTTCTTTTTTGCCATAGTTACCTCCTGATTTTAATTAACAGTAAATTAAGATTATCCCGAACAAAGAGGGAAACGATCAGGTCGGAGCGGGAGCGGAGCTTTTGCCCGCTACAGTTTTCCGAGGTCCCTTCCTGGTCCTGGCGTTACAGCGAGTTCGCTGTCCACGAACCGGTAGCCCCTGTTTGTGCCGGATTCCCCGGTAACACTCGATATCCTTCAACCTCTGTATGTCTTTTTTCACTTTATTACGGAGTTCCCCCTCAATTGTATAGTCATGTTCAATCAAGTTCCGGAGCCGCGAGACCTCATCAGAATTAAGCTCATGAGTCCGCTTGTCCGGATCAATCTGTGCCTTGTCGAGAATTTCGTTTGATAGAGAGCGTCCGATGCCATATATATAGGTCAGTGCGATCTCAATCCGTTTATCGTTAGGTAAATCAACGCCACCAATTCTCATCTTCTATACTCCTCTTATAAAATTTAACCCTGTTTCTGCTTGTGGCGCGGATCTGCGTCACAGATCACACGCACCACACCATTTCTACGAATGATTTTACAACTTTCACAACGTTTCTTAACAGACGCTTTGACTTTCATTTGTAACCACCTATTTCCTCCGTAAACTTTTGTGACTACTCATCTTATCTTTCCCCCCTCACCCTAGCCCTCTCCCTCCAGGGGAGAGGGGATAGATGAGTAGTTATAGACTTTTTATTGGTCTCCACTATTAAAGCGAGATAGTATATCAAAATTTAGCGGGGCCCGCAATGTTTTTTAAAGCAAAACCAAAAACTTCCTAAAACCCGCTATTTATATCTGTAAGTTATTCGCCCCCGTGTTAGATCGTAGGGAGACAGCTCAACTTGAACCCGATCGCCGGGAAGGATTTCGATATAGTGCATCCTCATTTTCCCAGAAATATGTGCCAGAACCTCGTGCCCGTTTTCAAGCTCTACACGAAACTTAGCATTGGGCAGTGTTTTTATAACTTCGCCTTCAACTTCTATGGGATCATCGTCTGGCATTTACATCAACACCTCGTTCTTTCTCCTGCTCAAAATTTTGGGTCCAGATTCAGTAACAGCTATAGAGTGTTCAAAATGGGCACTAAGGCTGCCGTCTTTAGTTACAACAGTCCAGCCGTCGGCCAGAACCTCAGACTTGTAACTTCCGATATTGACCATTGGCTCAATGGCCAGATACATGCCAGGTTCAAGCTCAGGTCCCCAATCAGCGGGACCATAATTTGGTATTTGTGGATCAAGATGCATTTCATCACCGATAAAATGACCGGCCCATTCTTTTACAACACTAAAGCCGTAAGGCACTACATGTGCTTCAATAGAAGCGCCAATAGCGCCGAGCCGATTACCCACTCGTGCCTTCGCAATACCTTTGTAAAGAGATTCACGAGTAATCTTCATTAATTTTTGGGCGGCCGGTTCCAGCGGTTCGACTCCAACAGTTAACGCCGAATCACCGTAACAACCGTTTAACTCACAACCAACATCAATAGATACAAGATCTCCCGGCTGAATTTTTTGTTCGTCAGACGGGATACCGTGGACAATTTGATCATTTATTGACGTCGTAATAGTGGCCGGATAACCGCGATAGCCTTTAAACGCCGGGATTCCCCCCTGGTCTCTTATATATTGCTCGGCAATTTTATCCAGCCGGACGGTGCTAACCCCCGGTTTAACTTTTTTTTCCAGCAGCTCCAGAACATCAGCGACAATTCTGTTAGCCGCCTCCATCCCCTCAAAAGTTACGTCAGGTATGTCCCCCATATCTAATCAAGGGCTTCTTTGATAGCTGACGTCACTTCATCTATTGATTGATCACCGTCAATTTCATTTAATAGCCCTCTCGATTTATAGAACTCGAGCAGAGGTTTAGTCTTATTGCGATACTCCTGCAGCCGTTTCTTAATAGCATCCTTGCGATCATCGTCTCGCTGAACAATGTCGGAACCACAGTTATCACATATTGATTCAACTTCTGGCGGGTTAGCGTCCAGATGATAGGTGCTACCGCACTCCGGACAGACGCGCCTTCTGCCAAGACGCTGGTAAATAATTTGTTCGGGCACATTTAAATAAATAACCGCGTCAAGCTCTATATCCTCCTCTTCAAATAGCTCTTCAAGTGCTTCAGCCTGTGGAATTGTACGAGGAAATCCATCGAGGACAAAACCATTTTCGCAGTCGGGCTTGCGAAGACGGGAACGGATAATTTCAACCATGACCTGGTCCGGGACCAGCTCACCAGAATTCATATATTTTTCAGCGCGGCGACCAAGCTCGCTCTGTTCTTTGACGGCCTTTCGCAAAATTTTTCCAGTTTCAACCTGTGGTATTTCATATCGATCACACAATTCAGAGGCCTGTGTGCCCTTGCCTCCACCCGGTGGAGCCATTATAATTAATCGCATCAGCCAAATCCCCGTCCTTTCACGCGGCCGGACTCCATAAATCCTTCGTAATGACGCATTAGTAGTTGACTTTCAAGCTGGTGAACAAAATCAAGTCCTACACCAACCATAATCAGCAATGAAGTCCCACCAAAGAATAATTGAACACCAAACCACGGCTCTATAAATTCCGGAATTAATGCAATAAAGACAACGACCAGAGCCCCAACGAGAGTGATTCTTGTCAGGATACGGTCAATGTATTCTGCTGTGCTGGGGCCGGGACGGCGGCCGGGAACAAATCCTCCGCTTCGTTTTAAATTATCGGCAACATCATTTGGATTGAACGTTATAGCAGTGTAAAAGTAACAGAAAAAGACAATCAATCCGCCGAAGATTAGAGCGTATAGAAAACTACCTCGCCCAAGCCAGATTGTGAGCGTACGCAGCCAGCCTGCCATCTGCTCACCGCCGGCAAAAAATTGAACAAGCAGAGCGGGAAACATCATCACGCTTGATGCGAATATTACAGCAATAACACCGCTGTAATCTACTTTCAGAGGTAACTCGGTCTGCTGACCACCGTAGACCTTACGCCCGCGCACCTGTTTTGAATATTTGACCGGTATTTTTCGGTCGGCGGTCTCCACCCAGACACAGATGACGAAAAGAGCCAGCAAGAGTGCAAAAAGAGTGGCAAAATTAAAGGGGTTGAATTGACCGGCTCTCCAGGCTCTGAACACTCCAAGAAGAAATTGTGGTAAGCTAGCAATTATACTTACGTAAATAATTAAGCTGATTCCATTGCCTATTCCGTATTCACTTATCTGTTCGCCAAGCCACATTATGAAAACAGCTCCCGCGGTCAACGAAAGGACTGATACGAAACGAAACGTCCAGGTGGAGGGGGCAACAGCAGCATGCTCGGCGTGAAGTGTCATACCCAGGCCCTGAACAAGGCTGATAAAAACGGTCAGATACCTGGTATAAACATTTATTTTGTCGCGGCCTTCTTTCCCTTGTTTTTTTAACTCTTCCAGGTGAGGAATAACAGCCGTCAAAAGCTGCATAATAATGGAGGCGCTAATATAGGGCATGATTCCAAGGGCAAGAATAGCAAATTGGGAAAAAGCACCACCGGAGAACATATCGGCCAACTGCATCCAGCCGCCAACCTCGCCCATTTCACGGACAGCTTGCGGATCAACACCAGGAATAACGATTTGAACTCCAAGGCGGTAAACAGCAATTAAACCAAGGGTAAAAAGTATCTTATTCCTGAGGTCTTCAATTTTGAATACGTTCAGGAAAGCTTCTAACACGGAAATTAACTCCCGGTATCAGTGGAGCTGATAATTTTCACTGTGCCGTCGCAGTCCTCCACTTTCTGAACTGCTGACTCAGATGCGGCGTGAACTTCTATTGTGAGAGAAACTTCAAGGCTCCCGTCACCGAGCAGTTTAACATGCTCAGTTGAACTAATAAGCCCCGCCTCTTCAAGTCGTCGAGGGTCAATAGTCTCACCATCGTCAAATTTATTCAGAGAGCGAACATTAATGACTTCTGTTTGCGGGCCACGCTGAAGCGGCGTAAAACCACGCTTGGGAAGACGGCGATAAAGAGGAGTCTGTCCACCCTCGAAGTAAACAGGAACTTTAAAACGTTTCTTCTGTCCTTTTGTTCCACTACCAGTTTTTTCACCGCGTCGTGCACCAGCTCCGCGACCTTTACGTATTTTTTCTTTTTTACTGCCGGGGACCGGGGAAAGATCATGTAGTTTCAACTGACTTCACCTCTTCTTGTTCTTCTTCATCCGCTACAGCCTCATCGTCTTCTGACGTCGCGTCTTCAGAGGGTTCAGCGGCATCCTGGTCCTCAGAGGGTTCAGCGGCATCCTGTTCCTCAGAGGTCTCAGACTCTTCTTCGGCTTCTTCCTCAAGTTTGTCAAGTCCACCAAACGGATTGTCGACCAGCAGCCGATCTACAGGGATACCGCGCAGGTTGGCAATTTTATGTGGATCGCGCATCTCTTTAAAGGCTTCAAATGTCGCCCGGGCAATGTTCAAAGGATTGTCCGATCCAAGAGATTTTGTCAAAATATCATTAATTCCAGCCAGTTCCACAACAGCCCTTACAGCCCCGCCGGCAATAACTCCAGTTCCAGGATGAGCCGGTTTAAGAAGCACGTGAGCGCTGTCATATTTACGTTCAATTTCGTGGGGTATCGTTGTCCCAAGCTGAGGGACATCAATCATGTTTTTCTTTGCAGCCGCCTTACCCTTGTGAATGGACGGTGCCACTTCATCGGCCTGACCGATCCCTATACCTACACGACCGTCACCGTTACCGACAGCCACCATCGTGGAAAAAGTAAACGTGGAACCTCCAGATATTGCTTTAGAGACACGATTAATATAAACGACACGATCTTCAAGTTCGCCGTTTTTAGCCACAAATATCTCCTACCTTAAAAAAATTTATTGAGTTCAAAACTGGAGGCCGGCCTCACGGGCGCCTTCCGCCACGGCTGCGATGCGTCCGTGGTAGATAAATCCGCCGCGGTCAAACACTACGCTGTCAAAACCCAGGTCCTGGGCTTTTTTTGCGATTAGCCTACCAACCTCATGAGCCGCCTCGCAGTTACCCCGATCAAATTTATCTTTGATGTCGGGCGTCTGACTCGACACTCCTGTTAAAGTTCTTTGAGAAAAATCATCAATCAACTGAGCATATACGTGTTTTTGACTCTTTGTAACGCAGAGTCTTGGCTTGGAAGGTGTTCCGAAGACCTTCTTACGCACACGCCGGTGTTTCTTTTTGCGTCGTTGTTTAGAATTCATTTTAGCAGTCAATGTTATTCACCCAGAGCTTCCTCGCCACCAACGGTCTTACCGACCTTCTGGCGAATATGTTCGTCTTCGTATTTTATACCTTTTTGGTTATATGGATCGGGGTCACGCAGATAGCGTAGTTGAGCGGCAAACTGGCCGACTTTCTGCTTATCTATACCGGTAACCTTAATTGTCGTCCGGTTAGGTATTTCAACCTCGATATGATCGGGAATATCCACTTGAACAGGGTTTGAAAATCCAAGTTCCATGTGAATTAAGTCGCCGCGCAACTGTGCCCGGTAACCAAGCCCGTTAAGGACCAATGTTTTGGCAAACTTTTTCGTTACCCCGTCAATCATATTGTTGATAAGCGACCACATTAAGCCATGGTAACTTTTTTGTTGTTTAGAGTCATCTCTCCGCTTAACCTGCACGGTGTCAGAATTAACATCCAGAGTAATACCCGGAGAAATCTGCTGACTGAGTTCACCTTCCGGGCCAGAGACGATAACCTCGCCGTTATTAACCTTAACTTCAACGTCATCCGGCAGATCTATAGGACGTTTTCCTAATCTTGACATCGGTCACCACACCTCACAGAGAAATTCGCCGCCAACGTTTTCAGCCCGGGCTTCGCGACCGGTCAAAACTCCCTTAGGAGTCGTAAGCAGAGCAATACCAAGACCGCTTTTGACCAACGGTATCTCCTCTACTCCGACGTAACGACGCCGGCCCGGTTTACTAACTCGTTTCAATCCCTGAATTACAGACTCGTCATTAGGTCCGTATTTCAGATGTAACCGCAGCGTGCCCTGACGCGGGTTACGTATATTTTTATAGTCAATTATAAACCCCTCGTCCAAGAGTTTTTTCGCAATACCACGCTTTAAACTTGACGAAGGAATGTCAACCACGTCCTGTTTACGAACAAGAGCATTATTTACACGGGTCAACATATCAGCAACTGGATCTGTAACATTCACAACTTAATCCTCCTAATATTAATATTCTCCAGCCCCACCGATGTATCCGGAGCGGAGATAATTATATAATTACCAGCTAGACTTACGAACGCCTGGAATCTGTCCTCTGTGAGCAAGCTTACGGAAACAGAGGCGGCAGAGCCCAAAGTCTCTCATGTAAGCACCGGTGCGACCACATCGGTTGCAGCGGTTAAAATCACGCACTTTAAACTTACGCTCTTTTTTATGTTTTTCCAATTGAGCTTTTCGTGCCAATATAATCACCTTTCTGTAACTACTCCTCTATCCCCTCTCCCCTGGAGGGAAAGGGCCAGGGTGAGGGGGAAAAAGGTCTTGAAAACCGTTTTTCACCCCCCTTTGCGTTTCCCCCCTTCAAGGGGGGAAAGATAAGGTGAGTAGTTACACCTTTCTTAAGTAGAGAACGTATAACTTTTACGCGAACGGAAACCCGTATTCCTCCAGAAGTGCTTTGGCCTCTTCAGTATCTTCCGTACTGGTCACTATGGTAATATCCATTCCAAAGACAGTCCCGATCTCCTCATAAGATATTTCAGGGAAGACCCCCTGCTCGTTGAGACCAAACGAGTAGTTACCACGCCCATCAAAACTACCGGGGTTAAGACCACGAAAATCTTTGGTGCGGGGTAATACGAGGTGGACTATCTTGCGTAAAAAATCGATCATTTTGCGTTCACGTAGAGTAACCTTATATCCCATCGGGTCACCCTGGCGAACTCCGAAATTAGCAACCGATTTACGGGCCCGCGTAATCTGGGGGCGCTGACCGGTTATAAGTGTCAGGGTTTCCTCGATTTCATCCATTTTATTGACATTTTCACTAGCATCACCAACGCCCACATTAACAACAATTTTTTCAAGGCGCGGGACTGCATTAATATTATCAAGCTCGAGACGATCGAGTAATTTTTTTCGGCGTTCAATTAGCAATTCCTTTTTTTCAACATTAACCTGTGAAGCTGTCATTTTAACTTCTCCTTTTTACAAATTAACTCTCAGTCAAGTCGGGTGCCACTTTTTTTGGTTACCCGAATCCATTTGCCAGCATCTTCATCATACTCACGGCTAACACGGGTGCGTTCGCCAGTTTCCGGGTCAACAATCATAACATTTGAAATATGAACGGGAGCTTCTTTTTTAATACGACCGGAAGGGGCCCCCTGTCGTTGTTCACGCTGATGGCGAACAGCAATATTAATATCCTCAACTATAACTCTTTCTTCTTCCGGCAGAACCTTTATAACTTCGCCAATTTTCCCACGGTCCTTACCGCTAATAATCATCACTTCATCTCCCGTGCGAATATGTTTAACTTTAGTAGCCACTTCAGACAACCTCCGGTGCGAGAGAGATGATACGCATGAATTTTTTGTCGCGAAGTTCGCGAGCTATAGGCCCAAAAACCCGCGTGCCGATAGGCAGATCATTACCATCAATAATTACAGCGGCATTATCGTCAAAACTGACGTAAGTACCGTCGTGACGGGCTTTTTCTTTGTTAGTGCGAACAATCACAGCTCTAACAACCTCACCCTCATCGATCTCTGCCGCGGGAATAGATTTTATAACACTTGCCGTAATAACATCTCCCACCGTCGCATATCTGCGGCGGGAACCGCCAAGCACTTTTATACATTTAATTACTCGTCCGCCGGAGTTATCGGCGACTTTTAGTTTGCTTTCAGATTGTATCATCAGGGTCACCTTCACCGGTTATAGACTCTTCCAACTCAGAGCCGGCAAAATCCGGACTGCGTTCAAGTATTTCCATCAAGCGCCAGCACTTGCCGGCGGCCAGGGGACGCGTCTCTTCGATCAAAACACGATCACCGTGTGTTGCCGACTCGTTTTCATCGTGAGCTTTAAGTTTCTTTCGACGTTCCATTCTTTTCTTATACAGTGGGTGCTGTCGCACATGAGATGTTTCAACAACTATAGTCTTATCCATTTTATCGGAAACCACAACACCAACACGACGTTTACGTTGCGGTCTGTTTTCGTTTTCTGTATCAGACATCTGCTCGTTCAGCCTCCCGCTCGTTCTGGACAGTTTTGATTCTGGCAATAGTTTTACGAATTTCCACTATGCGCATCGGATTTTCAGACGGTGCAAGAGCTGACTGGACTCGCAAATTGGCCTGTTCATGACGCAAATCGTCCAGTTTAGCTCGCAATTCTTCATCATTCATACGTCTTACTTCTTCAATATCCACTTTTATAACAGCTCCCTGCGAATGAACTTCGTTTTAATGGGAAGCTTGTGACCGGCGCGTCGGACAGCTTCTTCGGCTTCGGCCGGATCAATACCTGTTAATTCAAAAATAACACGGCCCGGCCTTACAGCGGCGGCATAATACTCAATTGCGCCCTTACCTTTTCCCATTCTGGTTTCCGCCGGAGTGGCCGTTACCGGTTTATCCGGAAAAATACGGACCCAGAATCTCCCTTCTTTCTGAAGGCTGCGGGCAATAACGATCCGAGCCGACTCAATCTGTCGAGCAGTTATCCAGCCGGGTTCAAGAACTTTTAACCCATATTCTCCAAAGGCCAGGGTACTGCCCCGCTTGTCAACTCCAGTCAATCTCCCACGCTGCTGTTTCATAAATTTTTGTTGTTTTGGCTGTAACATTACAATTCTTCTCCTTTAAAGACCCAGGCTTTCACGCCAATAATTCCAAATTTAGTATCAGCTTCAGCAAAGGCGTAGTCAATCTTTGCACGAAGTGTATGTAGTGGAATTCGACCTTCGCGATACCACTCCCGCCGCGCAATATCGGCACCGTTCAAACGGCCCGAAACCTGAACTTTTATCCCCCGGGCACCTTTTCGCATAGCATTCTGAATGGCTTCTTTCATTGCCCGGCGGTGATGGACGCGGCTCTCAAGTTTTCGAGCAATTTCTTGAGCAACCAGATGTGCGTCTGTTTCAGGGTCTGCTACTTCCTCAATATTTATTTCTAAATCCTTGTCACCAATTTTTTTCAACAGATCCTTACGAAGCTGTTTAATGTTAGAGCCACCACGACCGATAATAATGCCGGTCCGGGCGGCCGAGAGATCAATTCTAATCTTATCGGCAAACCGTTTAATAATAATGTCGCTTATCAGAGCGTGAGGATACTGGCGGCGAATTTCCTCGCGCAGTTCAATATCTTCAGCCAGCTTCTCTGCCCTCTCCGGTCCCTCAGCGAACCACTTGTCTTCCCAATCGGAGGTTACCCCCAACCGGAAACCTTTAGGATGAACCTGTTGACCCACTGTTTAATCCGCCTCCGTTTCGTCGTTGGTGACAATCACCTTAATATGGCTTGAACGTTTTCTTACTTCTGTTGCTCGCCCCATTGCTCGTGGGCGCCAGCGTTTCAATGTTGGCCCCTCGTCGACCCGCAGCTCTTTTATCCGTATATCCGCGGTTTGTGCGACAGGGTCCTGATCCTTTAAATTTGATTCCGCGCTATGTATAGCTTTTTCCAGCGGTTCTGTTGCCCTCTTGTGAGTGTTATTCAATATGTTGTAGGCCTCAGAAACATATTTGCCACGCACAAGATCAGCGACGGGGCGGGCCTTTTTCGGTGATATTTTCACGTGTTTTGCAATAGCTTTTGCATCCATTAGCTTAGTTATCCTCCAGGTTTCTTAATTACGCGTTTTTCTGTTGAAGTATGACTGCGAAAAGTTCGGGTGGGAGAAAATTCTCCCAGTTTGTGTCCCACCATGTTTTCAGTGATATAAACAGGTATATGTTTGCGACCGTTGTATACCTGTATGGTCAACCCCACCATGGAGGGAATAATCATAGAGCGACGCGACCAGGTTTTAATGACCTCGTCACCGTCACCGCTTTTAGCTTCTTCAACTTTTTCCAGCAGATGATCGTCAATAAATGGTCCTTTTTTGGAACTACGCATTGAGTTCCTCCTTACTCCTGTATTTTCTTAACAACAAATTTATCGGTTCGCTTATTATTCCGCGTTTTTTTACCCATGTTAATACGACCGTTAGGCGGCTGCGGGTGGCCACCTTTAATACGACCTTCACCACCGCCAAGTGGGTGGTCAACGGGGTTGCGGGCCATCCCCCGGGTTATAGGTCTACGACCAAGATGACGGGTGCGGCCGGCTTTACCGGAGGTAATATTTATATGCTCCTGGTTTCCGACCTCACCAATCGTCGCCCTGCAATTTAAATTTAGCCAGCGGCCCTGACCGGACGGCAGTTGGACAAGCGCATAGCCGCTGTCTTTACCGACAAGCTGAGCCGAGGTTCCGGCACCGCGACACAACTGGCCGCCTTTTCCAGCTTTAACTTCAATGTTATGAATGAAGGCACCAACTGGAATTTCAGAAAGCGGCAAAGTATTACCAATTTTAATTGCAGCCGACTCTCCCGCCTCAATAAGGTCGCCCTCCTTCAATCCACGAGGCGCCACAATATATCGTTTTTCACCGTCGGGATAAATCACCAGTGCTATATTGGCGGACCGATTCGGATCATATTCGATTCTTTCCACGCGACCGCTAATACCTTCTTTGTCACGCTTAAAATCTATCCGGCGATACAACCGCTTATGGCCGCTTCCACGACCTCGGACAGTAATGCGCCCATAACAATTTCTGCCTGCATTTTCTGAAATGTATTCAGTCAGACTTTTCTCCGGTCTCTCTTTGGAGAGATGAGAACGGTCCTGCATAACGTAATGCCGCCGTCCCGGAGAAGTTGCTTTATTTTTTTTATTGCTCATGCCAGTAGACCCTCCACTTCTTCAATTACGTCGCCCTCAGCAAGGCGCACAATAGCTTTCTTCCAGTCCGGCGTTACACCGGCGGCCCAGCGAACCCGTTTTTCTTTTCCGCGGACATTCATGGTCCTGACGCTTTCCACGTCAACACCAAACATTTCTTCAATCGCCTGCCGGATTTCGATCTTATTCGCATCCCGGTGAACGGCAAAATGGTATTCGTTAGCATCCCGGCGGTTTTGAATTAACTTTTCTGTTACCAGAGGCTGCTGGATTATGTCTTCTTTTCTCATCATTCAAACCTCGCTTTTAACTGTTCAAGCGCTTCTCCGGCTAACACAAGCGCCGAATTGGCCACAACATGATAAGTGCTTAAAAGATCAACTTTAAGTAGCCGGCAATAGGGTAAATTACGTACCGACAGTTCCAACAGACGGTCCTGACCGTCAGTTAACAGTAAAATGTTTTCATCAACAAGATCCGCGTCGTCAAAAACCTCATGAAGAGTCGCCGTGCTTGGCTCATCAAGCTCAACTTCAGCCAGCTCAAAGAAAACATCTTCACGAGCCCGAACACCAAGCGCGCTCAGCAATGCCTTCCTCTTCATTTTTCGGGTCAACCTTTGCGAGTGGTCCTGTTCACCGGTGGGGCCATGAGCGCGACCACCACCAACCCACAGAGGACTAATCCGACTACCGTGACGTGACCGGCCGGTTCCTTTTTGACGCCAGGGCTTCTTATTACGCCCGGCGACGCGGGCCCGGTTTCTAACAGAAGCCACATCGGCTCGTTTGTTAGCTTCAAAAGCCACCACAGCTTGGTGGATCAAAGGTTCGTTCATCTCAACTTCGTTGCAAAAACTAAGTTCAGAGTCATCTATCTGTTTAATATCAGCCATCAATATCACCTTTTTGGGCGCTGTGGACAACAACTGTTCCACCTTCGCTGCCCGGCACAGAGCCGGAAACAAGTAGCAACCCTTTATCGTCAATAATTTTTTCAATTGTAAGGCTCTGCACAGTTTTGCGTTTGTTGCCATAACGGCCAGGCATTTTCTTACCGGGATAAACCCGGCTGGGGTCCGCGGAAGGACCAATCGAGCCCGTGTGCCGTCCCAGACGCCCGCCATGAGAATCGGGGCCACCGGAAAAATTCCAGCGTTTAACTACGCCCTGAAATCCGCGTCCCTTGGTAACTCCGACGACGTCAACAGTATCCCCGACTTCAAAAAGCTGAGGGGCAACTTCGGCGCCAGCCTCGACTTCTAAAAGCGGCGAATCTTCAGAGACTACAAACTCGCGGATAACGCGCCGGGGTTCAATGCCGCGGGATTCAAACTGTCCGGCCTCCGGCTTATTAAGATTATCAGTTTTATCAAAAGCAAGCTGTACAATCTGTTTTCCGTCAACCTCGCGCTTATCCACAAGCACGCAGTCGGTCGACTCAATTACAGTAACGGGCACAGCCTCATTTTCATCATTATATACTCGGGTCATTCCTTCTTTTTTTCCCAACAAAACCTTGTCCATCATTATTCACCTGTAATACCATAAGTTTCCCGTAATTCGACGCTTCCCGGAGGAAACAAATTAGTCTATTTACGGTTTAAGTGGGGTGATTTGGCAGGCTCTCCAACGCCGGGCCGAGAGTTTTAATCGCTAAACCCCTCGGCAGAGCGTTGAAGAGGCTACTTGGCACCCTTCTTTTTAAATAATTTAAGAAGCATAGAAAACCTAGCCTTATCCTTTTATCTGGACATCTACTCCAGCTACCAGGTTCAATTGACTTAAAGCTTCCATCGTGTCGTTGTTTGGTTCATGAATATCCAGCAACCGCTTGTGCGTTCGCAGTTCAAACTGTTCTTTACTCTGTTCAAACTTATGCGGCGCAGTGTTCACAGTATACCGCCGAATATCGGTCGGCAGTGGAACAGGACCGCTAACTTCGGCCCCAGTGCGTTCGGCTGCAGAGACGATCTCTTCCGCCGAACGATCTATTAATCTGTAATCGTACGCTTTCAATTTAATCCTTATTCTACGGGGCAAAGATCTATCCTCCCAGTTAAAAACAGTGGTTTACAAGACCACAGTATGTAGTTTCACGACCAACAAAATTGCAGAGATAAGAGTATAACAATTATCTGACAATTTTCAATCAAAAAAGAGATAAAAATCCAAATATTTCCTCCCCCGTGTCGGGGGAGGAAATATTTGGTTTTATTTTTCCGTAATTACTCTATAATCTCAGTCACAACACCGGCGCCAACAGTTCGGCCACCTTCACGGATAGCAAACTTCTGGTTTTCTTCCAGAGCTACCGGGACAACCAGCTCAATTTCTACTTCGACGTCATCGCCGGGCATAACCATGTCAATGCCATCGGGCAGAGCAACGTCACCCGTAACGTCGGTGGTTCGAATGTAGAACTGTGGACGATATCCGTCGCGGAAAGGTGTGTGCCGGCCCCCCTCGTCTTTGGTAAGCGCATATACCTGTGCTTTAACCTTTGTATGAGGAGTTATAGTGCCTGGCTCCACAATTACCATTCCACGCTCAATCTCTTCTTTTTCCACACCGCGAAGCAGTGCTCCTATGTTATCGCCGGCCTCGGCAGTATCCAGAGTTTTCCGGAACATTTCGAGTCCTGTGATAACAGTTTCCATGGGTTCATCTCGCAAACCAACAATTTCAACGTCATCCTTAACATTAATCTTGCCACGCTCAACTCGACCGGTGGCAACAGTTCCACGTCCGGTAATGGAAAAGACGTCCTCGATAGCCATGAGAAATGGCTTGTCAATTTCACGTTCAGGAACTGGAATGTCTGCGTCCATAACTTCAAGCAGTTCAGCGATTGGGGCCTGAGCCTCATCGTCGTCTGGATTTTCCAGAGCCTGAAGGGCGGACCCTTTAACGATAGATACGCTATCGCCGTCGAAATCGTATTCGGTGAGAAGTTCGCGAATTTCCATTTCAACAATTTCAATCAGCTCAGGGTCATCGACCTGATCAGTTTTGTTAATGAATACAACAATCTCCGGGACACCAACCTGACGCGCCAACAGCAGGTGTTCACGGGTCTGGGGCATAGCACCGTCGGCAGCACTTACAACCAGAACAGCACCTTCTACCTGAGCAGCACCGGTAATCATGTTTTTAACATAGTCAGCGTGACCCGGACAGTCAACGTGAGCATAGTGCCGGTTTTCGGTCTCATACTCGACGTGAGCTGTCGCAATTGTAATTCCACGCTCCTGTTCCTCTGGCGCATTGTCAATATCCTCAAATCCCAGTCCGTCTGCGAATCCCTGACTGGAAAGATATTGAACAATGGCAGCGGTAAGAGTAGTTTTACCGTGGTCAACGTGACCAATTGTACCTACATTAACGTGTGGCTTATCGCGCTCAAATTTTTCTTTAGCCATAATACACGACCTCCTAAAAAGTTATTTAAAGTCTGAATCAACTTACAAGTGTCTTATCTTCTATTACTTCGTTTGCAATGTTGTCTGGAACAATTGCATAGTGAGAAAATTCCATTGTGTGATCGCCGCGGCCCTGAGTAATAGAGCGCAGGTCGGTAGCATAGCCAAACATCTCGGCCAGAGGGACCCGAACCCGAATTACCTGATCGTTATCACGTTTTTCCATTCCCTGGACCTGACCGCGCCGTGAATTCAAGTCACCAATCACATCACCGGAATAATCTTCCGGGACGACAACTTCACAGGCCATAACAGGTTCCAGAAGAGCTGGATTAGCCTGATTAAATCCTTTTTTAAATGCTTTGGATCCGGCTATTTTAAAAGCGTTTTCACTGCTGTCAACATCGTGGTGGCTGCCGTCGTAGAGATGAACTTTTAAGTCGTCTACCGGATATCCAGCCAATGGGCCCGACTCCATGGCTTCGACTATTCCATCCTCAACAGCGGGAATAAATTCTTTAGGAATATTACCCCCTTTGATACTGTCTTCAAACTCAAACCCTTCACCACGCTCGAGGGGACTCATTTCAATTAAGACGTGCCCATACTGACCACGACCTCCCGACTGTTTAATGTATTCAGTCTCAACGTCTGCTTCAGAAGTAATGGTCTCTTTGTAAGCCACCTGGGGCGCACCAACATTTGCGTCCACTTTGAATTCACGCAGTAAACGGTCTACAATCACCTCCAGGTGAAGTTCTCCCATACCGCTGATAATAGTCTGCCCGGTTTCCTGATCAATTTCCATGACAAAAGTTGGATCTTCTTCAGCCAGTTTACGCAGTGAATCAGAGAGTTTTTCCTGCTCGGCCTGCGAATGTGGTTCAATAGCAACACTAATAACCGGCTCGGGGAACTCCATCTCTTCCAGTATGATAGGTGACTCCGTGTCAGTAAGCGTATCTCCCGTTTTAGTATCATCAAGTCCAACGGCAGCCGCTATATCACCGGCATAAATGATATCCCTTTCCTCACGGTCGTCGGCATGCATTTGAACTATTCTACTAATTCTTTCCCGTTCACCGGTCCGTGGGTTAAGAACATATGAGCCGGCCTCAAGAGTACCGCTGTAACAACGGAAGAAAGTTAACTTACCAATATAAGGGTCAGTAACAATTTTAAAAGCAATTGCCGTAAACGGCTCCGAGTCAGAAGCCTGTCGGGTTTCAGTCTCGTCCGTGTCGGGATTCATTCCCTCAACGGATGGAACATCTACCGGCGACGGCAAGAAATCAACAACTGCATCAATTAGCGTCTGAATTCCGGTGTTTTTAAGCGCGGAACCGGCATAAACAGGTAGCAACTCGTTTTTAAGCGTGCCAATTCTGATCACACTTTTTAGCTCTTCGATCGTAATCTCTTCGTCTTCCAGATATTTTTCAAGCAGTTTGTCATCATACTCAACTACCCGTTCGACAAGCTCTTCACGCGCTCGCCGGGCACGATCCACCATATCTTCGGGTATGTCAATTTCTTCATAATCAGCGCCAAGTGTATCTTCTTTCCAGATCAGATATTTCATTTTGAGAACATCTATACAACCCTGGAAATTATCTTCGCTACCAACCGGGATTTGCAAAGGAAGTGGGTTGGCTCCCAGTCGTTCTTCCATTTGTTTTACAACACGATCAAAATTAGCGCCTATACGGTCCATCTTATTTACGAAAGCCATTCGCGGAACATTGTATTTATCGGCCTGACGCCAGACAGTTTCAGACTGTGGCTCCACACCACCCACAGCGCAAAATACACCAATCATTCCGTCAAGCACACGCAGTGAGCGCTCCACTTCAATAGTGAAATCAACGTGACCCGGGGTATCAATAATGTTAATACGGTGATCATTCCAGTAACAGGTGGTAGCGGCGGAAGTAATGGTGATCCCGCGCTCCTTCTCCTGATCCATAAAATCCATTTCGGCTGCGCCCTCGTGGGTCTCTCCCATTTTGTGGATTTTACCCGAATAGTAGAGGATACGCTCAGTTACTGTTGTCTTACCGGCGTCAATATGTGCCGCCAGCCCTATGTTACGAGTTTTTTCAAGTGATACGTCACGTCCCAATTTCAACACTCCATTTTCTATGATGTATGATCAAAAAATTACCAGCGATAGTGGGCAAAAGCTCGATTGGCCTCCGCCATTTTGTGTACGTTTTCTCTTTTTTCAAAAGCGGCGCCACCATAATTGGAAGCGTCCAGTATTTCGTTAGCAACTCTATTTTCCATGTTTCTCTCGCGGCGATTTTGAGCAGCTTCTTGAAGCCATCTGATGGAAAGAGCCAGGCTGCGATCACGGTCAACTTCCATGGGCACCTGAAATGTCGCCCCTCCAACACGTCGAGGACGAACTTCAAGTCGCGGTCTTACGTTATCTACCGCATTTTCAAAAATCATTAGCGGATCTTCACCGGTCTTCTCCTCAATGATTTCTAAAGCGTCGTAAACAATACGCTCAGCAACTGCTTTCTTACCGTCTTCCATAATTTTATTGATAAACCGAGTAACCAGTTTACTTTCATAAACCGGATCCGGTTCAATTGGAATTGCATCAAAAGATGTCTGTCTTCTTGGCATAATTCACTTACTCCTTTTTGGTTCCATATTTAGATCGCGCCTGTTTGCGGCCTTCAACACCGGCGGTGTCCAGGGCGCCGCGAACCACCGTGTAGCGAATCCCGGGCAGATCTTTTACCCGGCCACCGCGAACCAGGACAATGTTGTGTTCCTGCAAATTATGCCCTTCGCCGGGAATATAGGCAGTAACTTCATACCCGGATGTTAGCCGAACCCGCGCGACCTTACGAAGCGCGGAGTTAGGCTTCTTGGGGGTTGCGGTGTAAACTCTCGTACAGACACCACGCAACTGCGGTGAACCTTCAAGAGCCGGCGTTGCCTTCTTCTTTTTCTCCTGGTGCCGGCCTTTACGAACTAACTGATTAATAGTTGGCACTGTTTTGACACTCCCTTACCAAAATTGGCTGTAAACTTTATCTATCGAAACTCTGTATGTCAACAAATTTTCCATTTTTTTAGGCCGAGGACGCCTCATCCTCAGCGGCCTCTTCAGCTTCGCTGGCCGCCTGGCGTGTATAAGACCGGGCCTTGTCCACGACTTCGCGCAGGTCTTTCTTGAACATGTCGCGATAAGTGTAATAGCCGGTTCCGGCCGGAATTAAGTGACCGGTAATAACATTTTCTTTCAACCCTTTAAGCTCGTCAACCTGACCGCGGGCAGCAGCGTCGGACAACACTCGCTTAGTATCCTGGAAGCTGGCCGACGAAATGAAGCTGTCGGTTCCGAGAGAAGCTTTTGTTATTCCCTGTAGAACAGGTGTAAAAGAGGCCGGCTCGCCACCATCTTCGGCTATTGTCTGGTTTATGCGCGAAAGACGATAACGATCGACCAGCTCGCCGGGCAGATACTGCGTGTCACCGGAAGAGGTAATCATTACGCGACGCACCATCTGACGAACTATAAGTTCAATGTGCTTGTCATTTATAGCTACGCCCTGCTGACAATAAACCGTCTGAATTTCCCGGACAAGATAATTTTGAAGCGCACGGACCCCTTTGATCCTGAGCAGGTCGTGAGGATTTATATAGCCCTCAGTCAGAGGCGTGCCCTCCTCAATAGTCTCTCCGTCCCGGACCCGAACGTGAACGCCGGGTTTGATTCTATAAGATTTTGAATCCTCAGTTTCAGGATTGGTTATCTGAACAGTCCGAATACCTTTTTCCTCACGTTTTTCGGGTTTAATAAATTCGACCACGCCCGAAATTTCAGCTATATCAGCGCTCTGCTTAGTTCGCTTACGGGCCTCAAACAGGTCTTCCACCCGGGGCAAACCACCGGTGATGTCTTTCGTTTCAGCGGCTTCTTTAGGCATTTTGGCCAGAACCTGACCGGACTGAACTTCCTCGCCGTCTTCGACGACAAGAATGGCATCATAGGGAAGATCGTAACGGCGGGTTGCCTTCTTTCCTTTACGTTTCAGGACAATGCTGGGGAACATTTTCCCCTGTTTGTCCTCGACGATTACATTGTTAATAAGTCCGGTAGTTTCATCAACTTCCTCCGACAACGTCCGGCCAACTTCAACGTCACGTAGATTTACTTCCCCGTCAAACTCAGCAATAATCAATTCGTTATAGGGGTCAATCTCAACATATCGTTCGCCAGACCGCACAACATCGCCAGGGTCAACCAGCACTTGCGAACCAATGTCAAGACTGATCGCATAATCCGAACCAAGCACCCTTAAGGCATCTTCCTGGAGCATAACCACACCTTCGGAGCTGGCACAGACTTCTTGTTCGCCGTCTTCACCGTGATAAACAGCAATCTGGTCGCCTTCATAGACCCAGAGTCCTTCAAAAACAACCGGTTCAATCTCGCCTTCTTCAGGTTCAAGAGAAATTTCCTGCTGGATCTTGCGAACTCTCATCTCCGATTCCGCCAGCGCCACCAGCACCTCTTCACCGTCAGCACGTGTATACTCGACGGCATTCTCCGGAACAGATTCAACAAATATGTCATTCTCAGCTTCCACAGCATGTTCCCCACCACCGGCGGCCGTCCCTCCGGTGTGGAAGGTTCTCATGGTTAGCTGGGTTCCCGGTTCGCCAATTGATTCGGCGGCAATTATTCCAACCGGCTCGCCAATATCAACCATTTTCCGTGTCGACAGGTCACGCCCGTAACAACGAGCACAGACACCATCTTCGGATTCACAGGTGAGTAAACTTCTGATCTTGATTGAATCGAACCCGCAATCTTCTATTCTGCGGGCCTGTGGCTCCTCGATCATCTCATCCTCAGCGACAATCAGCTCACCCGTTTGGGGATGTTTTATGTCTTCGCGAGCAATTCGCCCGAGAATTCTATCATACAGATTCTCAAGGATTTCATCACTGGAGCGGATCGGGCCGATTTCAACTCCTTGCAGAGTTTCACAATCTTCCTCAACAATCCGACAACTCTGTGCGACGTCAGCAAGCCGGCGAGTCAGGTAGCCGGCATCAGCCGTCTTCAGAGCAGTGTCAGCCAAACCTTTTCTGGCACCGTGAGTTGAGATGAAGTATTCCATCACAGAAAGCCCCTCACGAAAGCTTGACTTAATCGGAAGCTCAATAATCTTACCACTGGGTTTTGCCATGAGCCCGCGCATGCCGGCAAGCTGCCTGAGCTGTTCCTCGGAGCCCCGAGCTCCAGAATTTGCCATCATGTAAACGGGATTGAGACCGTCCTGGTCGTCGCTCATCTCTTCTAATAACGCATCACTAACATCTTGAGTGATTTGGTGCCAAACGTTAATAACCCGGTTGTATTTTTCTTCTGCAACCAGCTCCCCGGCTTCATACTGATCATTAATCTCCTCAACCTGCTTGTCGCCCTGTTCGATCAACCTTTTCTTTTCAGGTATCTCAAACATGTCCTGGTAACCAATCGAACAGCCCATTAAAGTCGACTCGTGGTAACCCACCTCTTTAAAGTCGTCCAGCATATGAACTGCTCTGTAGGTTCCTTCCTCCTCGACAACTTCAGCAACAAGATCGGCAAGTCTCCCCTCATTAAATTCATAGTTACGATACCCGAAACTGTCGGGTAGAATTTCGTTAAAAAAGACACGACCCGGAGTCGTAACATATTTTTCTCCGTAAATTCGGTAAATAATCGGGGTGTGTAGACCAACCCGCCCCTCTTCATAGGCCCATTTTACCTGGCTGGATTGAGAAAACTTGTGTTCTAGTTCTTGAAGTTCATCCAGATCTACATCGTAAGGTTCACGGGTCAGGTAGTTCAGCCCGATAACCATGTCCTGAGTTGGAACACTAACAGCTCCACCGTGGGCCGGCGAGAGCAAATTATTGGTGCTGAGCATCAGAACGCGAGCCTCAATTTGAGCCGTTTTGGAAAGTGGCACGTGAACAGCCATCTGGTCGCCATCAAAGTCAGCATTAAAAGGCGGACAGGCGAGCGGATGCAGACGAATAGAATGACCTTCAGTAAGAACTGGTTCATAGGCCTGTATTCCCAGCCTGTGAAGAGTGGGCGCACGGTTTATCATAACCGGGTGGCCCTTGATTACCTCTTCAAGAGCGTCCCAGACTTCAGGTTCTTCCCGCTCAATCATTTTTTTGGCCGACTTAATGCTGGAAGCGACGTTATCATTGACCAGCCGCTGCATAATAAATGGTTTGAAGAGCTCAACGGCCATTTTCTTAGGCAAACCACACTGGTTAAATTTCAGTTCCGGACCGTTAACAATTACTGCACGACCCGAGTAATCTACCCGTTTCCCAAGTAGATTCTGGCGGAATCGACCTTGCTTACCTTTAAGCAAATCTGTTAGAGATTTGAGAGGACGATTGTTTGGTCCGCGAACGGGACGTTCAACCCGCGAATTATCAATGAGAGAATCAACAGCTTCCTGAAGCATTCGCTTTTCATTACGAATAATAATGTCAGGAGTCCGCAATTCCATCAATTTTTTTAACCGGTTGTTTCGATTAATCACACGCCGATAGAGGTCATTGACATCCGAAGTTGCAAAACGACCGCGCTCGAGCTGGATCATCGGCCTTAAGTCGGGTGGCAGGACCGGTAGAACTTCAAGCGTCATATTGTTAGGATCTAATCCAGAGTCGTAAAACCCTTTCAAAGCCCGGAGTCGGCGAATAAGTTTCCTGTTTTTCTGCTTGATTTTAGTCCGACCGCGCGAACTTTTTTTCTGAAGCTCAAGCTCCTCTTCAATAGCTTTTATTTCCGCTTCAAGATCAAGATCATCAAGCAGATACTGTATAGCTTCCGCGCCCATGTCAGCTTTAAAACGGTTGCTATACTCCTCCCGGGCACGTTGATACTCCTGTTCACTCAATAGCTCCTTCTGTTTTAACTCAGTATCGCCGGGATCGAGAACAGCATAACTTTCAAAGTAAACAATCTTTTCCAGGTCCTTAATACGCATGTCTAAAACTAAACTTAACTTAGAGGGGATCCCCTTGAGAAACCAGATGTGAGTCACCGGAGACATCAGGTTGATGTGGCCCATACGAACGCGGCGAACTTTAGAACGCGAAATTTCTACACCACATTTATCACAGACCACACCGGCATATTTTTTACTCTTATATTTACCACAGAAACACTCCCAATCCCTTGTCGGCCCAAAAATCTTTTCGCAGAACAGGCCGCCCCGTTCAGGACGCAGGGAGCGATAATTTATGGTTTCAGGCTCCTCAACTTCGCCGCTTGAAATATCAAGCACACGGTCGGGAGCCATCAAACCAATACTAATATGATCGAACTCGGAGAAAAAATCGTCAGCATAAGCTCCAGAGTCGTCGCTGTCTCCAAGCAGTCCGCTGTCCGTTAACTGGCTACTTCCGATTGTCTCCGCATCGGATTGTGATTCTTTAGCCAAGGTAAAACACCTCTAAATTAGATTATTATTCAGTGACCATTTCATCGATATTAAGCTCGCGATCTTTTTCGTCAAAGACACGAATGTCCAGCCCCAGACCCTGCATTTCCTTCAACAGAACGTTAAAGGACTCGGGCACCCCGGGGACGAAACTCTCTTCGCCTTTGACAATAGACGCGTATGTTCGTGAACGCCCACTCACATCGTCACTTTTTACCGTAAGAAATTCGCGTAACGTATGAGCAGCTCCATATGCTTCAAGCGCCCAAACTTCCATTTCCCCTAATCGCTGACCGCCAAACTGAGCTTTACCACCAAGCGGTTGCTGCGTAACCAGGGAGTATGGTCCAATAGAGCGGGCGTGCACTTTGTCTTCGGCAAGATGTTCAAGTTTCATAATATGCATGTTGCCGATTGTAACTTTTTGATCAAAATAATCGCCTGTGCGACCGTCGCGAAGGGGAACTTTGCCATCGCGTGGGTAGCCTGCTTCTTCAAGAATATCAGCGATATCTTCGTCAGTTGGGCCTTCAAATACGGGCGCGATTACCCTGTACCCAAGTTCCTCCAGGGCCAGTGTCAGGTGAGTTTCAAGGACCTGGCCAAGGTTCATCCGACTGGGAACACCGAGTGGATTAAGCACTACATCCACCGGCTCACCCGCTTCAGTAAACGGCATGTCTTCTTTGGGGAGAATTTTAGATATTACCCCTTTGTTACCGTGCCGACCGGCTAATTTGTCACCAACACCAATTTTACGCTTGTCAGCGACATAAACCTTAACTTTCTTCTCAACTCCCGCTTCTAAATCGTCGTTGTTCTCACGACTGAACTCTTTAACATCCACAACTACACCTTTTGTTCCGTGTGGCACCGTTAAAGAGGTGTCCTTAACATCTTTGGCTTTTTCGCCAAAAATAGAATGGAGAAGCTTATACTCAGGCGAGAGATCTACATGACTCTTTGGCGTTACCTTACCAACCAGCAAATCACCGGGTTCAACATAACTTCCAATTTTTATTATCCCTTCGTCGTCAAGATCACGCAGGGCCTGCTTGCTCTGGCTGGGAATATCGCGGGTAATTTCTTCTTTACCCACTTTAGTCTCACGCGCAGCTATTTCAAGTTCTTCGATATGAATCGAAGTGAATACATCCTCAGTAACCAGCCGTTCAGAGACAAGAATAGCGTCCTCAAAGTTATAACCTTCCCAGGGCATGAAAGCAACTTTAACGTCGCGACCAAGGGCAAGTTCGCCCTGGCTTGTTGCCGGGCCGTCTGCCAGAACCGAACCGGCCTCAACCTTATCTCCAATGTCAACTATGGGAGTCTGATTAAAGCACATCCCCTGATTCGAACGTTTATATTTCATCAAGGGATAAATATCTATCCGGTTTTCACCGGCCTCAGCAATTATCTCTCCTGTTTGTTTATCAATCTGGTCTTCCTCTAACTCTTCATCAACTTCAACCCAGATCCGGCGTGAGTCACACTTTACAACCTCACCGTCGCGCTGCGCCACAACAACAGATCCACTGTCACGAGCAGCTTTTCCTTCTACTCCAGTAGCAACCATAGATCGCTTCGTATTGACCAACGGAACCGCTTGACGCTGCATGTTTGAACCCATCAGCGCCCGATTGGCGTCATCATTTTCGAGAAATGGAATGCAGGAGGTAGAGATACTGACAATCTGCCGCGGCGATACGTCAATATAATCAATTTCGCCACGGTGAACAAGTTCAAACTCATCGGCGCTCCTGGCTCTAATTAGCTCTTTAGTAAACTCACCTTTATCATTAGTTTCAGTTCCAGCAGCGGCTATATTCGCCTGGTCCTCCTCATCAGCGTCCAGAAAGACTATCTCATCTGTAACCTTACCATCTTTCACAACCCGGTACGGGGTTTCAAGAAAACCCAGATCATTGACGCGGGCAAAAGTGGCCAGACTAACAATCAATCCAATATTCGGTCCCTCAGGAGTTTCAATAGGACATATGCGGCCATAATGTGTGTGGTGGACGTCACGGACATCAAACCCGGCTCTTTCCCGGGAAAGACCGCCCGGACCAAGCGCCGACAGACGACGCTTATGAGTGAGCTCGTCAAGCGGGTTTGTCTGATCCATAAACTGGCTCAGTGAGCCAGTTCCAAAAAACTCCTGCAAATCCGCAGTGAGCGGCTTGATGTTAATCAAGCGGGCCGGGGTTGGCCGCTCATCGTCTTGAACGTGCATATTGAGTTTGTCTTCAATACTGCGTTCAACGCGGCTTAAACCAGTTTTAGTCTGTTGATAAAGAAGCTCACCTATGGTCCTCACGCGTCGGTTTGAAAGGTGATCAATGTCGTCAATCTCACCGTCACCGTCAGCTATCTTTATGAAATACTCAAAAATAGCAAGTATATCCTCGGGGGAAAGGGTTCGTTCCTGGAGGTCTTCCTCCTCTAATCCTTTATGCCCCAGCTTTTTGTTTATTTTGAAGCGTCCCACCCGTTCAAGATCAATTCGATCTTCATCAAAAAAAGCTCCATAAATATATTCACGGGCGTTTTCAACGCTGTATGGGTCATTAGGCCGAAGTAACTTAAACAATCGTTTGAAGGCCTCGTCCGGCTCGGTTGTCGGGTCTTTGGCCAGAGTATTTAAGATGACCGGATTGATCTGATCTTCGCGATCTACAATCTTAATCTCATCGTAACCCAGATCCTGCATATCTCGAACAACTTTTTTGTCAATTCGCTGTCCTGCAGGATGGACAATATTATACTGAGGACCGGTTTCCTCTTCCTCTTCTTCAGCCTCCCCCTCTTCTTCGGCTTCATCTTCCTCGACTGTTTCCGTCTCCACAACTTCTTCCAGTATAGGTTCGGCAAGATACTCAAAAATTAACGAGTCACCGCCATCAACCGAAACAACTTTTGTGTCGTAAAAATGTTCAACTATGTCTTCGTTCGTCGGCATTATGTAATCCGACTCGGGATCCTCGGGATCTTCAGGGAGAATACGCAGGAAGGTAGTCGATTCAATACGCCGCTCACGGTCTATACTAATTTTCATGCGGTGGCGCGCATCAATATCAATAGTTACCCAGGTTCCTATGTAAGGAACAATTTTACAGGTAAATCGTTCCTTAGAATCGTCGTAATCGTAAATTACACCTGGCGAACGAATAAGTTGACTGGTAATTATACGCTCGGTGCCATTAACAACGAACGATCCCGTAGGAGTCATATAAGGGTAATCACCAAGAAAGACGTCCTCTTCGATTATCTCGCCGGTATCCTTAAAAATCAGTCGCATACGTGCCGTGATGGGTACGGAGTAAGTAATTCCTCGTTCCTTACACTCCTGTGGAGTATGCTCGACTTCACCTACTTCATATTGCTCGTATTCAAGGGAGATTTCGTCATTTTCGATTGGGAAGGTGGACTGCAGAGCATCTTCAAAACCCTGTCTTTTGCGCTCCTCAGGAGCAACGTCCGGCTGTAGAAACCAGTCGTAATGTCGCCGCTGAATACGCAACAGATCGCCTTCCTCATGTACTTCCTCCAGAGAACTAAAATCGAGAACGTCCTCACCTTCGCGCTTCCACTGGTCAATTACCATACTACGTAACCTCCTACGGGTACACAGGAATAATATCCAACCATGGATATATCCTGATTATTAATCTGAGTCCGTTTACAGCCAGGCCAACAACCTGTGTTACTTAAGTTCAACCGTGGCGCCGGCGGCCTCAAGCTGTTCTTTAATTTCTTCGGCGTCCTCGCGAGCGAGACTTTCTTTAACTGCGTTGGGGGCTTCCTCAACGAGCTGTTTAGCCTCTTTTAGGCCGAGGTCCGTAATAGCACGCACCTCTTTAATAACCTGGATCTTGCTGTCGCCAAAATCAGCGAGAACGACGTCAACCATGCTGTCACCTTCGTCTTCTTCTTCGTCGGCTCCAGCCGCTGGTACCGCTGCAACAGCACCTGCCATCGCTCCGGCTTCAACATCAAATCGTTCTTCAATTTCTTCCACGAGTTCAGACAGTTCTAAAACTGTCATCTCCTCAATAGAATCAATAATTTCATCTTTACTCAACGTAGCCATCAAACTCACTCCTCCTGATCTTCTTTTTGATTTTTAACTTGGTTCAACAGATTAGTCAATTTAACTATCGGATTCTTCAAATATTGTGCAAGCTTCTGTAGCGGTGAATTAAGCCCCATTGCCACACTGGTTAGCAGTTCGTGGCGCGAAGGCAACTCCGCTATGCGTTCCATCTCTTCAGCATCAAAAAACTCCCGATCAATAATACCCGCCTTCAACTGAGGATTTTCATACTCTTCCTGAAACTCAACAATGACTTCAGCCATGCGACTCAAATTGCTATCCCCAAAAACAATCGCTGTATTTCCTTTCAGAAGAGCATCCACCTTATCCAGTAGACCGTTGCCTTTTTCCGAAAGCTCCAAACTTTCAGCAGCACTGCCACCGGCAAGTTCTTCAGCCGAGTCCAGTATTTTCTCAGCCATGGCGGGCCCAATCCCGGAGATATCCTGAAGTCCTTCCTGGCCGGTTTCTATTACCTCAGCAACGCTTTCCAGACCGGCTTCTGCAAGTGTTTCGGCCTTGGACGGGCCAACCCCCTCGAGGTCAGTTAACTCCGGCGTATCTTCCGATTCGTCAGCAGCGGCCTCCACCGGATCCGAATCGCCCACCTGTGCGAAAGCCCGGCGGGCCAGCCGGTTTTTTACAACGTGAAAACTGGCATCGTTTTCATAAAGTTCCCGCCTCAGCTTCTCCGTCTCTTCGACCGTCATCCCTCTAAAATTGGTAAAAACCATGTAACTATTATCTTCAATCAGGGTCTGTAGTTCTTCAACCCATTCAACTTTTCGCGCTTTTACCATCGTCTTTTTACCTCCCTAACTCGGTTACGCCAGTTCCCAGGCCGCGGCGGGATCAATCTCTATCCCCGGCGACATGGAGGAGGCCAGCGTAATGGAATCTATGTATTGCCCGCGTGAAATTCCGGGCGGTTTTTCTTCAATAACAAATTTAAGGACAGCTTTCAGGTTGTCAGCCAGAGCAGAATCATCCATCTCATCAGTTCCCACAGGAGCATGAATTATCCCCTGACTGTCGTTACGAAGCTCGACCTGCCCTTGCTTTATTTTTTCAACAGCATCAGCCACATCGAAAGTAACGGTACCGGCCTTGTTGTTCGGCATTAGCCCTCGAGGACCCAACACAGGTCCCAATTGACCAACCTCACCCATCATATCTGGTGTTGCAACAGCCGCGTCAAAATCAAGCCAGCCGTCTGCAACCTTTTCAATCAGTTCTTCGTCACCGACAACGTCGGCGCCAGCATCCTCGGCCTCTTTCTGTTTCTCACCGGAAGCAAATATAATCACTTTTGTTTCCTGACCGGTTCCGGCGGGCAAAACAATAGACCTACGTATTTGCTGATCTGCCTGAGTCGGGTCAATGTTCAACTTGACGTGACACTCGATGGTTTCAACAAAGTTGGCCGTCGCTGCCTCTTTGACCGCTTCAATTCCAGCCTCAACACCCAGCCGGTCCGCGGACATTTGCTCTTTCAAATCAACGTATCTTTTGCTTCTAACAGTCATGCTGCATCACCTGATTGTCGACCTTCGATTTCTATCCCCATGCTGCGAGCAGTTCCGGCTATAATCTTCATGCCCTGCTCGACAGTGTAAGCGTTCAAGTCGGGAAGTTTTGTTTCAGCAATATCTTTGAGCTCTTCAGTACTAACGCTACCGACCTTGTTCTTGTTCGGTTCGCCGGAAGCTTTAACCAGTCCTGCCTTCCGTTTGAGCAGAACTGAAGCCGGTGGAGTTTTAGTTATAAAATCAAAGCTGCGATCCTGATATACAGTTATCTCAACAGGAATGATAATCCCCGGATCAGCGTCCGCAGTTTTTTCATTAAAAGCGTTGCAGAACTCCATGATATTAATACCATGCTGACCGAGAGCTGGACCAACCGGCGGCGCCGGATCAGCCTGTCCCGCAGGTATTTGAAGTTTAATCTGAGCTTCTACTGGTTTTTCTGATTCTGGCATAACAAATCCCTCAATCTATAATTTTTCGGCCTGATCAAAATTTAACTCAACCGGTGTCGAACGACCAAACATGTCTACCGACACCTTAATTTTTGCCCGTTCAATGTCAACGTCTTTTACTGTTCCAGTCATCTCTTCCATTGCTCCAGCAATAATACGCACGGTGGCGCCCGGCTCGAATTTAACCTGCGGCTCAACTCCGCCCATTTCAATCTGCTGCAGCACGTCGCCCATTTCAGTCTGGCGAACTGGAATAGGTTCAAGCTGTGTTCCCACGAAACCGGTTATACCGCGCGTCTGACGCACAAAATGCCAGTTGTCTTCTGTCATTTTCATTTTAATGAACATGTAGCCGGGGTAAAGCTGCTTCTCTACTTCCTGCTTCTCACCCTGGCGAATTTCCATAACTTCCTGCGTCGGAACAATCACCCGGTCAATAACATCTGATTTGCCTTCCTCTTCTACACGGTCAAGAAGTCTCTCCCGGGTTTTTTCTTCCTGCCCGGCAAACGTATGCAGGACAAACCAATCCATTTCTTCCTCTTCTTCTGTTGCTTCAGCAACTTCGGTTTCATCCGCACCGGCATCTTCTTCAACCACGTCTTCGGACGTCACCGGTTCAGTTTCTGCACTCATAAATCATCGCTCCTCATTTTTTCACCTGAACATCTGCGTCAGATAGACAAACATCTGACCAAAGATAAAATCCAGCAATCCCACGAAGACCATAAAAAATAATGCACAGGCCAGAACAAGCAGGGTTGATTCAAAAAGTTTTTTTGAATCAGGCCAATTTATCCGACCGCCCGGCTTAGCTTCCAACCAGACCTCGTGGAAAAATTTTTTCATTTTTTTAAACCAACTCAATTTAAACCACCCAACTCATACTTTGACAAAAAAATATCCCCTTCGCCCCGCACCTAATCTAGATCGCCCTTCACTTGTACTTATAATGGCAGGCCCGCCGGGAGTCGAACCCGGAACCTCCGGATTTGGAATCCGGCGCTCTCCCAGTTCGAGCTACGGACCTTCTATCTATTATCTTATGTTTGATGTGACGTTACCGGCAGGAGTTTTTCAGACCAATTCTGGTAAGGCCTTGCTTAATCTGCAACCCCTCTGTTAGGTAACCTGCTCGGACAGCTTATTAAACCAGCTTATGAGGCACATTTTTCCTGCCCAAATATAATAGCTGAATAGTTTAACAAATCAAGAATAAAATAGCAAAGAAAAAATTTAAAGCCGAGGATGGGATTCGAACCCACGACCTCATCCTTACCATGGACGCGCTCTACCGGACTGAGCTACCTCGGCACAGCGATGTTATATTCTATCTTACCAGGACGTCAAATTCAAATAGAACTTTCCTACCAGGAAAATAATAATTAGTGCCTCTCCGAAAAGTCCCCTCTCCCCTGGAGGGAGAGGGCTAGGGTGAGGGGGAGGAGATGTTTAACCCTTTTCGGAGAGGGTTTGATTAGAGGAAGGAGCGACGACGATTTAACTTCACAAACAGACCTACCATTACCCAGTTGACTATGAGAAAGCTTCCGCCGTAACTAACAAAAGGCAGCGGCAAACCACTAATCGGGGTTAAGCCAATTGCCATACCGATCCCAATTATCAGATGAGCTATCCAGACGATACCGATTCCAGAGAAAAAATAAAATATCCACCACTCATCAGCAAGCGCGGCGGCTGAAAATACTCCGTAAATTACCAGTAAGTAACACAGGACTATAAATATCGCAAACAGTGCCCCAAATTCCTCCACGCCAACAGAAAAAATAAAATCTGTCCACAGCTCCGGGATAAAACCAAGCTGACTCTGGGTCCCGCTCATATATCCCTGCCCAAACCAGCCGCCCGACCCTATTGCTATCTGTGACTGAATTAAACTGTATCCTCCTTCTCGTGAGACAGCAAAAGGATTGAAAAATGATTCCAACCTTTCACGTTGATAGGGAGCCAGCGACGGGATGAGCATCGTTCCTATGATTATCCCCGTGAGCAGCAAACAGATGTAGCCTGCAAAGTTAACGTTGCGTCGCTTAAAATAGGGAATCACAACCGTAACCAGTAATAAGACGCCCAGGGTGAACCAGAATACAAGTCCAATTTGTGCAGGCAGCTCTACAACAGCCTGCACAATACGCTCTGTATTTCCCTCAAACGGCGCCAAAACCAGAGATCCTCCAATCGCTCCACCAGTTCCTAAGACTACCAGCGCTATCCCTTCCTGCCACCAGCCACTAATAAAAAACCAGCCACAGACTATAGCCAGAAAAACAAGCACCGTTCCCAGGTTTGGCTGCAGGAAAATCAAAACCACAGGCACTGCCGCCACCGCCAGAATATAGAATATCCCCCGGAAACGGCTAAGCTGTTGTGCTTCTATCTTTTCAGATATACCGGCCAGAGTTAAGAGCAAAAATAGTTTCATCACCTCGGAAGTCTGCAGGTTGAAACGCCACAGACTAAGCCAGCGCTGTCCCCCCCGGGCATCGACTCCGAAAAACAGCGTAAGTACAAGCAGAGCAACTCCAAAAAAATACAATAACCACCTGTAGCGATAAAATCCCGATGCGACCGTCCAATTAATAACAAGAGCAAGGCTAAGACCGGTCAAAAACCAGGACGCCTGCTTAAACGCCAACTCAAATCCAAAAACTCTATGGCTGGCACTATAAATTAACGCTATTCCCACCAGGGAGAGAACTATCGCAATAGAAAAGACAATAACATTAGAAGCACGCCGTCTCACTTTTTAATTCTCCTCCGTAAAGTAACCCAATTTTTCCATCTTCAAGTATACGTCCCGCGCCTGTGGCGCGGCTGTCTGCCCGGCACTCCCCGCCTCGGATAAAAAAACAATAACAACGTATTCAGGACTACTGGCCGGCGCGACCGAAACAAACCAGGCGTCGGCGCTCGGAGTATCAACATCATCGTCAAGCCTGACCTTTTGCACTGTTCCCGTCTTCCCGGCCACCTCGGTATCAATCGGTTGATAGTCTTCGGTATGCCGGGCCCAGTAGCCGGTTCCCGATGAAGTCACTTCACCCATTGTGGTCAATAACCGCTCCCTGTTTTCTGCAGACGGAAAATCTGTCTCCTCGTTTTCTACCTCGCCAACCAGCCGCGGCACAATATGACGTCCCGTTACCAGGCGTCCTAAAATTTGGGCCTGCTTGATCGGGGAAATTAATGTATAACCCTGGCCAATCACGGTATTTAACAGCTCACCATCCGTCCATGGTAATCCATACCGTTCGGACAGCAGAGTCGGAGTTGAAAGTTGCGCTGGTCTCTCCCCGGGAATATCAATACCGGCACGACCACTGTAATTTAAATCATCTCCAATTTCAGCTATTTTATCGATCTGTAGCTCCTTGGCCAGGTTGTAAAAGTAAACGTTGCAGGAGTGAACCAGGGCCCGGTGCAGATTAAGTCGCCCGTGACCCTCTTCCCGCCAGCAGCCAAATTCTTCGCGTCCAAGCTCATAATAGCCCGGACAGCCAAAAATAGTGGCGGGATCAAAATTATTTTCAAGAGCCGCCATGTAAGGAATAATTTTGAACGAAGAAGCTGGTGGATAACGACTGTGAACCGCCCGATTAACGAGCGGGTCGTCTTCCTCCAGGAATAACTGCCTGATTTCCTCGCGATTACCGCGAACAAATTTGTTTGGATCATAAGCGGGCTGAACAAATAAAGAGCGTACCCGACCCGAAGGGATTTCCATTACTACCACGGCCCCCTCGGAATCCGAATCAAAAGTCGCCTTTACTTCTTTTTGCAGCTCCAGATCCAGATTTAACTGCAGATCGTTCCCTGCCTGTGGAGCAATTGGCGAGGGTGAGTCAAGAGTTCGTATGTATTCCCCGGTAGCGGTTGTCTCTATCCAGCGAAGACCGTCTTCACCGCGCAAATATCTGTCATAAGAGCTTTCGACTCCGCGCTTCCCGACAATATCACCCTGAGCCAGCCCCTCACCACGCCGGCGGACCAGTTCCTGGCGTCCAATTTCTCCGGTATAGCCCACCACCGGACCGACAACCTCACCGTAATCATAAACGCGGCGGGGAAATACATTAATTTTCAAACCCGGGAATTGGGCCGATTTTTCTTCAAATCTTATCTTCTGCTGATCCGATAGATCACGAAGAATAAAACGGCGCTCAGGATCCGCAAGACGACCGGACAGCTTATTTGCATCCACCTCCAGGAGATCGGCCAGCCGCTGCACACCCACCATGTCCGGTCCTTCTTTTCCCGGTTCTCTAACCAGTTGAAAAACCGGCTGGTCGGCGGCAAGCACACGGCCTGCTCTGTCCACAATTTTCCCCCGGGAGGCGGGAATGCTCTCATGTCGTATCCTGTTAACTGCACTCAGTCGCTCAAACTCTTGCCCGAGTTCAAGCTGTAAATAGAACATCCGCCCCAGCACCAGCAAAAGAAAAAGCAGAAGCAGAAGAAAGAGGGGGGATAAACGGCGGGTAAGTTTAAAGCGGTCTTTTTCAGGTATTAATTCCATCGAATACTCCCCCCAAAAAATTCAGACTAAAACATTTTTCTACGAACATTGTATGCTCTCATAACTCCCGGCTGCATCCAGGCAAAAAAGAACCCCAGAAACACTGTTATCAGCCAGGGTAATACGGCCGGTAGTGGCGGTCCCTCGAAAAACAAATAACTCAACAAACCACGGCTAATCAAAATAGCAGCAACCACCAGTAAAAACCCCATAGCTCGGGCCAGCGGCTGACGCCAGTCGACTGATTTTTCTATGACGGTCAGACCAAAAACTCCGAGACCAAGTCCAAATAAAATTGTCCCCGGCAATAAACCGTGCATCTGTTCCAGTAAAGCTCCGGCTAAAAATGCCCCGGCGAGTACTACAGGTAAGCTTCGGCCACTCACGTAATACCGCAGGGGCAATAATATTAACAGATAACTGCCAACTCCAACCACAACCAGCGTTAAATCCAGAATATAAATACCAACGATAAACGCTATTTCAATCATGACCCACCAGCACCCAGCCAAATGAGGGTAAGTTTTCCAGGGGCGGTGCCTCAACAAATAAATTTTTACCGGCCCGATCTGCCGCGTCAACTTCAACCACTTCCCTTACTCGCCCTACCAATACGTCCGGCGGCGCAATTAAACTCGCTTGCGCTGAATATACACGGGCCCCCGGTTCAACCTCCAGCACTTCTGGAAATTCTTCCACTACCATATCTCCCGAACCGCTGCCCTTGAGTACAAACTGCCTGTCCGGTATCCCCTCTATCTTCACACCGACGGTAAATCTTGGATCTCCGGATATTACGGCCAGACTATGGTCGGCGTAGACTCGTTTAAGCTTACCCCGCAATAGCCAATTATTATCGCTACCAACCTCCAGCAGGGGTTGTCCCTCACGCAAACCCTGGCGGTAGCCCTTGTTCAGGTAAGTAGTCCGCTCCAGCAGAGATAGGTTTTGACTGACCGACTCAACGGCCACGGGAAAACCGGACGGAACCGGAGGTAGCTCCAACTGGCGTCTTAATTGACGGCTGTCTTCACGATATACTGTTAATTCTTCCACACTCCGGGCCAATTGTTCACGCTCGCCCCGTAAATCCTGCAGTTCGCTCATCAGCCGACCACGTGAACGTAGCGCATCCACTGCTGTGCCCACAGTTTGACCCAGCATCCGGTAGCCTCCTGCTACTATACGAAAACCCGGTTGATAAAATAAGTAGGGGTTAAAATCATAGACCAATGCTCCGGTTAGCAACAAACAGGTGAGCAAAAAATAAATGCCAAAGGCAAACCAACCCTTATAAATCACTTTATAACGCTCCCGCGGCGGCGTGCTTTAAATATCTCCGGCTGAATGTTCGTTTTCTTTTAACTGCTGTAAATATTTTCCAGATCCACGAACAACACTGGTCAGTGGTTCTTCTGAAATAGTTACCGGTAGAGAGGTGTGTTCGGACAGCAACTGGTCCATACCTTTCAGCATCGCGCCTCCACCCGTCAATACTATCCCCCTGTCCGTTATGTCGGCGGAGAGTTCCGGAGGAGTCTCCTCCAGCGTTGTTTTGACACTTTCAACTATGGTTTCAATTGGTTCGGCCAGAGCCTCACGTATCTCCTCCCCGGTAACCGAGAGAGTCTTGGGCAGCCCGGTAGTTAAATCTCGCCCTTTAATTTCATAGGTTGCTTTATCATACTCCTCGCCCGGGTAGGCCGAGCCAATTTCCATTTTAACCTCTTCCGCCGTCCGTTCACCCACCATCAGACTGTATGTTCGACGCAGGTAGCTCGCGATTGACTTGTCCATTTCGTCTCCACCGACTCGCACGGAGCGGGCCACAACTAAACCACCCATAGAAATTACAGATACTTCCGTTGTTCCGCCGCCAATATCAATAACCATGTTGCCGGCGGGCTCATATACAGGCATCCCCGCCCCTATAGCTGCCGCCAGCGGCTCCTCAATTATATGAATTTCTCGACAGCCGGCATGTTCGGCCGATTCAGTTACCGCTCGCTTTTCCACCTCGGTCACTCCGTATGGAACACCAATCACCATACGCGGACTGACAAATTTTCTTCGATTGTGAACCTTGTCAATAAAGTAGCGTATCATCTTTTCGGTGACGTCAAAATCAGCTATAACACCGTCTCTCATCGGTCGGACGGCTCTTATTTTGGCCGGCGTACGACCAACCATATTCTTGGCTTTTTCGCCCACCGCCAGTACACGGTCGGCCTCATCGTCCAGAGCCACTATGGAAGGCTCGCTTAATACCACCCCGCGTCCCTTTACGTATACAAGTGTGTTTGCCGTCCCCAGGTCAATACCCATGTCGTTTGAAAAAAGACTGTAAATGTAATCAATTGGTTGAAACAACAAAATCAACTCCTCTTATAAATTCTCAAGTAATTCTCTCGCCCGCTCGGGCGCTCCATCGCTGGCTGTAACAGCCTGCAGCATTTGCCGCGCTTCGTTCACACGCTCCTCCTCAAGTAGTACTTCGGCATAAAGTGTCTGAATTTTGAGGTTCTCCTGGAGCTCACTACTTGCCTGCAAAACCGCCCGCGCCTCCGCCGGTTGAGCTAAATCCAAACTCACCCGGGCCAGGGCCAAGCGATACTGCGTGGTTAACTCCAATTCGTTGGGCTCCTGTTCTTGCAAAAGATTTAATCCTCTTTCCAATTCTTCTTGCGCCGCACGCAAATGGTTTTCCTTGCCAGTTGCCTTTAAACTCCAGGCCCGGTTAAATATAAGAACCGGATCACTAATTCGCTGGCCCAACGCTTCATAAAATTGCAGCGCCTCTTCAAATCTTCCCAACCCATAGTTTACGTTGGCCAGTAATGTTATTAATTCCTCGGATCGTTCACCCTCTTGATGGGCTCGTAACCCATATTCTCGCCCCCGGTGCAAATAACGGTCACCGAGATGATAATAAAGATAAGCGATGTTAAAGTAATCGCGGGGCTGCAATTGCCACTCGTCTCTGGCACTTAAACGACGATAAAGCGATAGTCCTTTTTTCACCGTTTCCTCTACATCATCCTGTTCTGCACCGGATTGAAGTTCTTTGCGTACAATTTTATAATGATGGCGTGCCGCCTGTAGAATTAAACTACCGTCGTAAGGAGACTCGCGCAGACGCTGGTGGTATTCTTCAAGTACTTCAGCATTCACATAGCTGTAAGCACCACGCCAGTAAACATGGTAGCTATAACCAAAAAACAAAATTGCCAGCGTTAACAAACATAGCGTCGGTAACGGTTTCTTTACTAAGGATACCGTTCTTCTAATAAACGGAGTTAACCGGCGACGCATCCTTTCGATCATTTGGTCAATCCATCCTTAATCTGAGTTAATCCTACTGTTTCACGCTTAAAAACTACTTCAAACTTAACCCCACATTCTAACGCCGCATCGAACATTCATATTTCGGGTTCCCCCAACCTTACACGGGAAAAGAACCAAACCAGGGAAAGAGTCTTTCCTTTTCCACTCGAGAGGAGATGAAATTTAGGAACTCCTTCGGCGGGTTCTGTAAAATATGCTATGACTGTAGCATTTTCGGGTTAATTTAGATAAAATTAGATTGTGAGATTTGACAATTATATCTGCTACAATTGTCGCTATTTTAAAATTCCAATTAAATTATACCTGAGGTGGAGAAAAAAATGAACTGGTTACGTGACCACATGAAAAAAATTATTTGGATAATAGTAATTGCGTTTATACTTACGATCTTTGCCGGCTGGGGAATGGGCGGGTTGGATCGCCGGCAACCGGAACGCGATCTGGCCGTTGTAGACGGAGAAACGATCTCCATGACCCGCTACCGGGAAATTGTTGCTCAAGTGCGCGAGGAATTCAGGGAGCGGTTAGACGCGCCGCTGGACGAGGAAACGAATCAAAAAATTGAGGAAGAAGCTTTCCGGCGGGCGGTAAACGAAGTTCTTCTCCAGCGGCTTGCCGAAGAGGAGGGGGCGCGAGCCACAGACGAAGAAATCCGACAGTTTGTCGCAGCTCAGTTCCGTGACGAGGCCGGTCAGATAGATTATCACGAATTTCAGCAATTTCTTCAGCACATTTCACCGGCCAGACGACGGGAAATTGAGGACGATGAACGCACACGAATTGAAACCATGCGCATTTATAACTGGCTTGAAAACCAGCTCTTCATACCAGAACAGGAGATCGAGCTGGGGCTTGCAAGCGGCCTGCGAGAATTAAATCTCTACGGCCTGTTCATTGACCCTGGCAGCTTTTTAGAGGACGAAGCCATCCAGACTTATTACGAGGAAAATGAAGAAGACTTTCTCGCCCCTCCAAGCGCTCATCTCCGTCAGCTCAAATTAAGAGGAGACAAAGAACCAGAAGATCCTGAAACGGATAGGCTGGATGAAATTGGCGAGTTACGCGAACAGATTGAAAGACAATTCAGAGCCGGTATTGATTTTTCGGAACTGGCCCGGCGATATTCAGAGGATACTGAAACAGTAGACGCCGGCGGGGACGTCGGCTGGATTGAGCCGGACGCTTTGCCCGATCAACTATCGCGGGCTGCTTTCGATCTTGAAGCCGGGGAAATGAGCGATATGATTGTTTCCGATGACAACTATTACTTCCTTTATCTTGAGGAACCGGTTGAACAGGAAGTGAAGCCGCTATCGGAGGTGGAAGCTGAGATAATACAGGAGCTGCTTACTACCGAGCACTGGCAGAAAGCCCGCGAAGAAGCTCAGGAATTGTTTGAACAGATTACTGCAGAAGATGATGCGCTGGCTGAATTGCAGCGCCTGGCCGAGCGATCTCATGGTTTTACTTCTACCACGGGGGGGCATTACGACTGGGTTCCAGTTCGTTTTCTCCCGGGCTATCTTGACGAACAGCTCCGGCAAAACTGGAGTGGTGAGTTAACATCCAGCCCCGATGATAATCGTATCCTCAACACGGTTACCAATACCATGTTAGATCTAATTGTAGAAGAGAAAAGCGTTGCAGAACCAGTTGAAACTGACTATGGCCTGCTCATTCTCGGTGCACAGGAACACCGTCCCGGGCAGCCGGAAGAACTCACCGCTGAAGAAGAAGAGACATTCAAAAACTACATCCGGGGAGAAAAAATTAACCACTACGTAGAGGGCTGGCTGCGGTGGAAGCGGCTCAGCGCCGAAGTCGAACTTGAAGTGGATGAGGATAGAATTGGAGGACGTTCTGCAGAAGAGGTGCTGGGAGATATACTCGAATTTGAGTTAGAAACTATCTAACCTAATATGTGAACCTCTCTTACCTGGCGGCCAAATAACAGCGCGTCTTCGCGAGAGTTATAGAGCAAATCAACTCTGTTGCCCTTGATTGCTCCCCCTACATCTGCCGCGATTCCATAACCGTATCCCTCGACATAAAGCAGAGTCCCAAGCGGAATAACACGCGGGTCAACAGCAATTAATCCGTATTCCGCGGGAAGACCAACGGCGGAATAACCGTCCGTGTAAGGAGCGGTGTCCAAAAAGTGGGGCGAATAAGCCGTAGCCACCATTGTCATCGACCCCTTCTCCAGCACTTCTTCCAACCGCTTGTTTCGAAACTGCGCATTTCCTCTAAGAATCACGCGTGGACTACCGTCTTCACCTGATCTCCCCCCCTGGATAACAAGTTCTCGCCCCGCGGGCAGCGCTGTGGAGTTTATTTTTCTTTTTTCTACTTCTTGCTCCCAGCGGCTCGCGGCAGACTCGCCTTCACCGTTGCGTAGAAATATGTTCATTCCTTTTATAAAGTCTGAATTTGGTGATGGAAAGAGCGAATCGTATGAATCAGGATCTATTTCGTTGTCACGCAGGGCTTCTTCAACCGTTTCAGCACGCGAGTATATTTCAACCTGTTCACCGTTGGTATGCAGGGTAGCTGTTACCCCCTCGGGTTTTTCAGCCTCCAGCAACATTGGTAAAGTGACCATAAACATCAATATTAGCAAACCGGTTAATCTAACAGTTTTCATACTTCTCGCCCCTTTTTCAAAAAATTAGCCCGTTCTATTCAGGAACTTCAAATGAATAGACCGCCTGAAGATCCGCCCATTCTCGGCAAAATACCCTGTGGGAAAAGATGATATTCCCTGGCCTATTTGGTGGGTGCGTCTGCTGGGTCATCTCTTTCTGACGCCGTAAAAATATACCACATCTTCAGCCTCAGGTCAATTTTTTTTTAACAGCTCTCAGAGCCTAACCTGAATAATTCACAAAAAAATGAAGAAAACCCTTAATTTTTTTCAAAATTATGTTCATAATAGTAATGAGTTCACTCTAACCCCCTTCTTTGTCCTTCCTGTAAAAGCAGGAATCCGTGGGGTAGAGCAGTAATTACCAAACTAAATCACACAAAGGTAGGGATTAACTAATGTTTTTTGGTCAAAAAGAATCAGAAGTTAAAGAGTTGCTTCACAAGCATTTACAGTCGGTTGGTGACTGTCTGGATGTATTTGAGGATATGATGGAGAGCTACCTAAAAGGCAAGAAGGACTTCCGTGACCTCTCTTTCAAAGTCCACGAAGCCGAGCACGAAGCCGATAACATCAGACGAAAAATTGAGACCCAGATCTACGAGGGCGCTTTCATGCCTGCTTACCGGGGCGACTACATAACGCTGGTTGAACACATAGATAAGATCGCTAACCGCGCCGAGACCATCAGCGACTTTGTTGCTCAGCAGAACCCCCTCATCCCCGACGACCTTACCAGCCGAGTTGAGGCACTTACAAAATCCTCTATAGATTGCATAAACCCTCTGCTTGAAATTATCAAAGTAATGGACCAGAACTGGGAAGAAGCACGCAAAAGAGCCCAGCAGGTGGAAAATGCCGAGCAAGAGGTGGATCAGATGGAGTGGAAATTAATTCGAGACATTTTTGAACGGGATGATTTAGAACTTGCCGAAAAAATGCAGGCTCGTGATTTGATTCACTTGATTGCTTCTATCTCCGACAGGATGGAGACTATCTCCGACAGAATTGACATTATGCTGGCCAAACGAAGCCTCTAACCTCACTTACCTCGCCAGAGGCGATAAAGCAGTATCGTCCCCAGACCACCAAAAGCTATGTTGGGAAGCCACAGGGCAAGATTGTAATGTATCCAGCCCTGTACCGCCAGTGGTTCAAGCAAAACCATCAAAACGTAGTAGCTGAATATAATAAGTAGACTCATTACAAAGCCCATTGCTTTACCGCTTTTTTGAGCAAGCATACCAAGGGGAGCCGAAACCAGCACTAAGAAGAATGGTGCCATTGGCAGGGCAAGCTCCCGATGAAATTCCAGCATTTCTGAACGATAATCCTCCTGTAGACGGCGCAAATCTTCCTCATCCGCCGACTCTGTCTTCGCCTCCCTGTAATTTTGTCGTTTTTCTGCAGCCCGGCTATAAAGATCCCGTAGACTTGCCGCATCTTCTTCTCCCGGGGCGGCCGCCATGCCCCGCATGTCCACTTCTACTTCCTGTTTCTGGAAACTAATTCGCCTGAACCCCCCGTCCGCCAGCTTCTGATGCATAGTGCCATTTTGCAACAGAAGCACATATTTGTCCGCAACTTCCTCGGTCCAGCGACCACTACGGGCAAAAATATCCACCGGCTGGTCCTCACTGCGATCCTCAAGATAGACGTCATACATCTCGGCTCCGTCCACTTCCCCGGCATAAATGGTATAAGGCCCCAGGTCCAGGTAGCTCTCCGCCGTTAGTAATCTCTCCGGCGAGGGGAGCGCCATCTCTCTTAAGAGCTCATTACGAAATTCGGCCAGGGCCGGCTGTCCGTAGTGGCGCAACCCCACCAGACCTCCCGAAAGTAGCAGAGAAGCAATCAACGCGGGCAGGACCAGCGATGTCAGGGAAAACCCGGCCACACGAAACGCTGTCAACTCATTGTCCGCCGCCAGACGACCATAACCCATTAAAACGGCCAGGATCGCCGCCATCGGCGTGGTAAGAAATAACGTCTCCGGCAGTCCGGCCGCAACTAACATGAGCATACGAGGGAAGGAAAAACCGTGGGTGATTACAGACTCGGTCAACTCGTAAAGGCCGTGCAGAAGAAATATGCCGGTAAACAACGCCAGTCCCAGAAAAAAGGGAACCAGCAACTCTTTTAATAAATATCGAGTCGTCAGCTTCAGAATAAATCACTCGCCCTCGTTAGAATCGCTACTATAAATCTCGATTTAGCCCTGTTTAGCGCATACTTACAAATGCAGCTTATTCCGTCATTCCGGGCGGAGCGAAGCGGAGACCCGGAATCCATAGCTTTTTACCCTCACTGCCGATCAATCGACCCGGTTAAATCTATCTCGTCCCTGTCAAGATGTCGCTCCAGCCCAACGCCACGGTCAGGATAATCTGCCAGGGTAAACATAACCCAGATCTGTCGATCGTCGGAGCGTAACTGCCGATACATCAACTGCATGTCCCAGCAGTGCAGGTTGCGATCAAGTAAAAACGTCATCTCGTCAAATTCAGAGCCTTTTAAATTATAGGTTACGTCCCCCCGAACGCGCCAATGGTCCTCAACTATTGACCAGTCAAAATCATGCCTGAAATGAGATAGGTTTTCAGCATCCTCACGCCGGTTAAAATTCCAGCCAAAACCAAAATTTAAACTCCCGCTCGGCTTAAAATCCCAGCTCGTGTTGAGCTGGCGGAATTTACGCTCGGGTGGATCGTAACGTAAAAATTGATTCCACTCCCAGTAATCTGTTAACTCTGAATTAGCATGTAAACGGACCGGCAGCATCCGGCTATCCGAGGCAACTCTTGATTTTTCCGGCTGGCGTAAATCCAGACCACCGTCCAGGTTAAAATACGAGCGCTGCCCCCGATAGGACAGATTGGCTCCCAGCGCATGTTCGTCGCGCCCATGTTTCTCTCGTTCTTCCTCTTTTAACCCCAGTTCATCCGCTTCCAGAACCGCCTCACTTTTTTTGCTGGTCCGCTGACGGAGTAGATAGTCAACTTCAAGGGCCAGACGGTTGGTGGGTTGAACAACGTTGCGCAGCCGAAAACCGGCACGGCCAAACAAATTGTCTCCAAGTTCCCCCGCTCGCCGTCTTTCACGGTAACTCAGGTCATAGGAAAATCGGTAGGATTGACGGAACAATGGATGCCAGTATTGTGACCTGCTCAGACCGCCCTCAAGGTAACCGTCCCATAAAAACTCTTCCCCGAAATGTGGAAACTCACGCTTCACTTCAAAATCCAGATCATAACTACCGCGCAATAAATCTGCTGGTAGACGACGTGGAAAAACCCGATAACTCACTCTTGGCCCCAGGGCGTGATGCCGCTCGAAATTATCTATTTCCCCCTCCTTTTCCTCGTAATCACGCTGCTCCTCTCGAACTTCGGTTCTAAGTAAAGTTCCGTCTCCGTGATAGCTAAGCGACGCCCTGGCACTTCTGTCCATGTCCGCCCGGGGAGCTAATTGGGTCGCAAAATCGCGCTCGAATCGTCGGTAGTTCTGCCAGCTAACATCTGATTTGAATCGCCAGCTTTCACCGTTAAAACGATGATTAAATCGGGAACCTATCTGCCAGACTCGCTCACGTTTTTGGGCCCGCACTTCGTTGTCATCCGCGTCCAGAACCAGTGGCCGCCGCCTCGACTGAAAATATGAGAGATAAGCCTCGGTAGCGTTACGCTCGTAATTAAAATCTACCCCGTAACCGGGTCGGACGTATTCACGCCAGTCCGTATATATTGTCCCCGTAAACGGATAGCCGTCTTCCTCCAATAAATAATGATAATTGGCTTCCAGAGATATCCCGTCTCGCGAACGATAACCGGGCCGTAACTCCCAGCGCCTTAGTCGATCCTTGAGATCAATTGCTATCCAGGGCCAGTAAAAAACAGGGGTGTGAGCGAACCAGACGACATTGTTATACCCGGTTATCCAGTCGCCGGGGTAATAATAATAAGTACTCCCGGTAAGATAAAAATGGGGGACTTCAAGCTCACAGGTGCTCAAACGCCCACCTTTTAAGACCATCATCTCGTCCGCAATTCCCTCTATACTTCTGGCGCTAACATACCAGGGCAATAGCCTACCGCTTACCTCGTCCACCGAGACCTCCCTGGTTGCTCGATTTAAAATTATATACTCACCTTCCATTTCCTGATCCCCATAGACAAGCTTAGCTCCCTGGCTCGCTATTATTAGCTCAGTTTCCTCCTCATAAACAACCCGGCCGGCATACAAATTCCGCCCCGCCCAGCTCACATGCACATTCCCGTCAGCTATAAATTTTTCGCCCGCGTCCACCAGGATTTGATCGGCCCGCTCTATTGCAATAGGCTCCTCGGATGCAATTGCCTGCGGGACAGTTAGAAAACTGACGACTGCTATAGATATTAGGAAAAACAATTTTCTCATCAACAATCACTCACCACTTCACAATCAGAACAAACTATCTTGAACTATTCACAAATATTTTAACCCCTGAACAAATTAATTACCACTTCCTTTGACACACAGCGCCTCCTAACGATTTCGGCATTGCCGGGCTTGACCCGGCAATCCATCTTGAAGTTACCATAGATTCCAGATCTTCGGGCACTACGTGCCCTTGTCCGGAATGACGTCGGTGGTTCTGTTTGACACACAGCGCCCCTTATAGTAAACTTTTTGGCCCTATATTATTAATCGACTGAATTTATCACAGGAGGTATTATTAAAATGTATGCTATCTTTGCCCTTGGAGAACACCAATATCGGGCTGAACCTGATTCGGAAGTGACGGTTTTCCGCCGTGACGTCGAAGAAGGCGAAGAGATCGAACTGGAGGACGTGCTTCTCGTAAAAGACGGCGATGACGTAAAAATTGGCACCCCAAAAGTAGAGGGGGCCACTATTACAGCTCGAGTTGAGGACCACTTCCGCGGCGACAAAATAACTGTTTTTAACTACAAACGTCGCGAGGGTCGGCGGCGCAAACTGGGCCATCGTGACGACTTAACCCGTCTGCGAATTGAGTCCATTAACCTGAACTGAATGATTGAAGTCAGGCTTTACCGCCACCCGCAACATGGATTGACCGGGATGGAAGCTGTCGGGCACGCAGGCGAAGAACCACGTGGATCTAATCTGCTCTGCGCTGCCTTTTCCACACTGTTCGAGGTTCTTGTCGCCGGGGCAAATAATTTGCCTGCGGAAAGCGTTGACTACGTTCGAGACGAGCAAAAAAACCACTGGAAACTAGTCGCTGAGCCGGATTTGATCCCCTCAACTGACTGGGGAGCGTTCAGACACACTTTGAAATCGACTGCATCCGTCGCCGGACAGATCGTTGATTCTAACCCCGACCGGTGCCAGTTAACCCAGCTTACTCATAAAACAAATTAAAAACAGAATCTTCCCCCGGTTTTGTCATTGTATCCCCCCCCTTTGTCTTTCCCCCCTTGAAGGGGGGAAAAAGAAAGGGGGGATGACGCTGCAAGATTCTGATTAAAAATCGCTGGTAATTCTTGTACAAACAACTTATAATATTGTTGAGTCATCTGAAAAAATTCCTTCTGCATTGAAGGAGAGAGTAATTTTTTTGGAGTGGACTCATTATTGTTTCTGAAGATTACTGAATTTCAGGAGGTAAACCAATGGCAACAAAAGCAAGTCAAGGCTCGACTCAAAACGGTCGCGATAGCATATCTAAACGTCTTGGCCCGAAAAAATTTGACCAGGAACTGGTTCGTGCGGGAAATATTCTTATTCGCCAGCGCGGTACCAAATACCATCCGGGTATTAATGTCGGTCGTGGCAGCGATGACACGCTGTTTGCTAAACAGGACGGCTATGTCTTCTACAAGCGACAGGGGAACGGACGCAAAGTAGTGAGCGTGCTTTCCAAAAAAGAAATAGAACACCTGGAAAAGGTGAACAAAACGGCCAAAGCTGCCGTTTGATCAGCCTCTCCCCCCGACTGCTACTGGGTTAAATCCTATTCCCCCAAAATACTGGAGTTGAATTCTCTCCTATGGCCAGACCGTTTGTTGATGAGGTTTTGCTAACGGTTCGGGGTGGTGATGGCGGTGACGGCTGCACCTCTTTTGAGCGCGAACCCCACAACTCAAAAGCCGGACCCGACGGCGGTGACGGCGGCACCGGTGGCGACGTTATTCTCCAGGCCGTCGAACAGGTAAATACCCTTTCCCACCTTAATCAGAAAAGTCTGCTCACTGCTGAAGACGGAAGTCGCGGCGGTTCAAACCGTAAGCGAGGTGCTTCCGGTGACGATCTCACAATTAAAGTTCCCACCGGTACTTCTGTCTACAACCAAAAAAATAATAAATTGCTCGGCGAGCTGTTAGAAGATGGCCAAACTCTGAAAGTTGCCAGTGGCGGTAGCGGGGGGCGCGGCAACCGCTGCTTTCGCTCCAGCCGCAATCAAGCCCCCAGATTTCATGAATTCGGCGAAACCGGCGAAGAGAAAGATATACGTATAGAGTTGAAGCTTATCGCTGATGTTGGTATTGTGGGACTGCCCAACGCCGGCAAGTCTACGCTACTTGCCCATCTTACTAATGCTCACCCACGGGTTGCCGGACATCCCTTTACTACGATTAATCCAAACCTTGGTGTGCTGGAAGAGGACTTTCGCCGCCTCACACTCTGTGACCTGCCCGGCCTGGTTAACGACGCTCATAAAGGAGCCGGTTTAGGCATCCAGTTCCTTCGTCACATTGACCGAACCGGTGTCCTGCTGCACCTCGTTGACATATCATCACGCACCCCGGTTGACGACTACAGGGTTGTCCGAGAAGAACTTCAAGCTTATAATCCTCAGTTGGCAGAAAAAACTGCGCTCGTGGTCTGCAATAAAATCGACCTCGTCGACTCCGGTGAAGTTGAAATTTTCGCCGAGGATATTGCTCCGGCTCCTGGACCGGTCATCGGCATTTCGGCACAGGAGAGAACGAACCTTGATCTTCTCCGGCAGCAGCTCTGGAAGCTGGCGGAGTCAGCTAAAACAGATGAAACCGACGACTCCAAAACAGAAGAAAAAGTAGTTCGACTTGAACAGCAGGAACCAATTAAGGTTATTCCTCACGGCGATAGATACCTGCTTAGCGGCGACCGGGTTAGCGAACTTGTTCAACGCTTCGATTTGAACAACCACGAGGCGCTCAGCTATGTGCGCAGACGATTGCTGGAGATTGGGCTTCATAAAAAATTGGAAAAAGCCGGCTGCCGGCCGGGCGACACCGTTCAAATTGGTAACAGGGAGTTTGAATACACAGGATGAAAAGAAAAGACCTAACAAAAGCAAAACGAATAGTCGTAAAAGTCGGGTCCAGCCTGCTGGACACAAATAATCCGACTATACTACGTAATCTGATATCTCAGATTAATGATTTAAGACGGCTCGAGCGCGAGGTTGTTCTCGTAAGCTCCGGTGCTATTTTTTTCGGACTCAGCACCGGCCTTTTAAACGGCGATCCGGTCACCCTGCCTCAAAAACAGGCCACGGCTGCCGTTGGCCAGCCACTCCTGATGAATTTCTACAGTGAGCTTTTTGCCAAACACGACTTACTTACCGCCCAGGTGCTTCTCACGCAGTCCGGCATCCATGACCGTCACTCCTATCTTAACGCATCTAACACCTTGAATACGCTCCTCGACATGGGGGTTGTCCCGGTTGTCAATGAGAACGATACCGTTGCTACTGAAGAGATTCAATTTGGTGACAACGACACCCTCTCAGTTCTGGCCAGCACCCTCTGTGATGCTGATCTGCTTATTATTTTAAGCGACGTTGAGGGGCTTTATCCCGGCCCGCCTTCAGAACATGATTCCCCCCTGCGCCGGGTTGGCGAAATAAATGATAAAATCAAATCATTAGCCGGTCCTTCGGACCCTGACAGTTCTACTGTTGGTGGTATGATTACCAAAATAGAAGCGGCCGAAACCGCCACTTCATCCGGTATTCCCATGGTCATCGCTTCCGGATATACGGACGAAGTCCTGACCAGGATCTACAATGGCGAGGCGGTAGGTACTTTCTTTCCCCCCTGCGACGAAGCGGAGATCATTCGCGGTCGCAAACGCTGGATTGGCTACCATCTGCTGCCCAAGGGCTACTTAAAAATAGACAGCGGTGCTGTTAAAGCACTTAAGAGCAGAGGTAAAAGTCTTCTGCCCTCCGGTGTGACGCGAGCAGTAGGCCAGTTTGAACGCGGCGATGTTGTTAAAATACTTGATGAAAGCGATAATGAATTTGCCCGGGGAATGGTTAATTACAATCAATCTGAGGTGGAGCAGTTAAAGGGATGTCAATCCTCTGAAATTTCTGATATTCTTGGGACCCATTATTACGATGAAATAATACATCGAGACAATATGGTGGTGTTTACTAATGAGTAATTCCGTTAACATTCAAAAGCTGGCACAACGATCTAAACAGGCTTCCCGCGAACTGGCGGCGGCCTCGACACTTGATAAAAACGAAGTGTTGAACCGTCTTGCTCGACTGCTTGACGAAAATCGGGAGCAGATAAAAGAGGCCAATGAAAAAGACCTCGCGGCCGGCCGAGAGAACGATCTTTCCGCCGCGATGCTTGACCGGTTAATGCTCGACGATGATCGGATTGACTCCATGATCGCGGGACTAATGAAAATCATCGATCTTGAAGATCCCGTTGGAGAAATGATTGAACAGGTAAGACGACCAAATGATTTAAAAATTGGTCGGCAGCGCGTTCCGCTGGGCGTAATCGGAATTATATACGAATCACGACCAAACGTTACCGTTGATGCCGCTGCGCTCTGTCTAAAATCTGGAAACTGCACACTGCTGCGCGGTGGTTCCGAAGCCCGCCACTCCAATTACTTGCTGGTCGATCTAATCCAGAAGGCACTGCACGATCTCTTGCCGGAAGCCGCTGTTCAAATTTTGCGCGATCAGGATCACTCCCTGGTTGATGAGATGCTCCGCCAGGATAACTTCATCGACGTCATTATCCCGCGCGGCGGTGAAGGCCTGATAAAAATGGTCGCCGAAAAATCAACCATTCCGGTGATAAAACACTATAAAGGGGTCTGTCACACTTACGTCTCGGACAGCGCCAACCTTCAAATGGCTGAAAAGATCTGTCTCAACGCAAAAACTCAGCGCCCCGGTGTCTGCAACGCCATGGAGACCCTGATTTTACACAAGGAACTCCCCGATAAGTTCATTCAAGGGTTGTTCCAAAAAATGGCCGAACACAACGTTGAACTACGCGCCGACAACGAACTCAGAAATCGTATTTCTGGCGGCGACTTCAAACTTCAGCCGGTTAATGAAGACGACTGGGACGCGGAATATCTGGATTATATCCTCAGCGTCAAACAGGTTGAATCTACTGCTGAAGCAATTGACCACGTTAACCGCCACGGTTCCAATCACTCCGATGCCATAATTACAGAAAATTACTCGGAAGCCGAAACGTTTCTGGATCAGGTCGACTCGGCTGCCGTTTATGTGAACGCTTCGACTCGCTTTACTGACGGCGGCGAATTCGGTCTTGGAGCAGAAATTGGCATCAGCACCGAACGGCTACACGCCCGCGGGCCGATGGGTCTTCGCGAGCTAACTATTCCCAAGTATGTAATCCATGGACAGGGACAAATCCGCAGTTAAAGACCAACCCGAACTCTCCGGAGACGTCGGCGTCTTTGGCGGCATGTTCAACCCGCCCCATGTCGGCCACCTGGCTGGAGCTCAGGAGGTTGGTTTCAAGCTTAATCTTCAAAAAATTCTCTTTGTCCCCACACATCAACCGCCGCATCGCCCTTCGCCGGCCATTTCTGCTGAACACCGCCTCGCAATGACCCGGCTTGCAGTCGCTGACAACCCTCTCTTTTCAGTATGCGAGCTGGAGTTTGAACGGTCAGATGTCTCCTATACTTTTGATACTCTTGAGACCCTGAAAAACCGTTATCCAACGGTCCAGCTACACCTGATTATTGGCACTGATGAATTAAATTCTTTTGACACCTGGCACCAATACGAAAAAATACTCGAACTGGCTCGGATTGTCGTTATGACCCGGCCCGGGTTCCGCCCTGATCCGCCTGAGCTTTTCTCAAAATACAGCCCCCTGCTGGTTGAAATTCCTTCCCTTGAAATAGCCTCGCGGAAAATAAGAGCAAGGGCGCGGGATAATCAACCTCTGCGTTATCTCCTCACTCCTCCTGTCGAAAAATACATTAAGGAAAAAGAACTCTACCATGAATAAAATAGCGCTGAAACAAAACGTCCTCAGGTCACTCGACTCTGATTATCTGCGCTGGGCCCGCGAGCTAATGAGCGAAAATCGCTGGTCCCACACACTTGGTGTACTCAACAACATAGACCGGCTGCTTGACTCTTATGCTCAACTGGATCCTTTTAGAGAACAACTGCTACTGGCCGGGCTCTTGCACGACGTCGGCAAAGATTTGCCCTTGAATCAACAGAAGCAACTGGCAGGTCAACTTCAAAACGGGCTCGATGAAATTGAACAGCAGCTTCCTGCTATCTGGCACGGACCGGCCGCCGCACGACTTGTTCTTTCAGAGTTTAATCTCAAGACGGCGGACCCGCTCATCGAGGCCATAGCTTTACACTCAACCGGGGCAAGCACTAAACATACCATCTGTGACGCCCTTGTTGTTGCCGATTTTTCCGCGCCGGACCGGGATTTTTCTGAAGCCGGTCAAATACGTGATAAAATTTCTAAACTTCCTTTCAACCGGCTGGTTCACGAAACAATACGTTACAAACTCCTGGAATGTCTCGATAATTTTAAACTGATTCATCCCCGTTCACTGGAGGCTTACAACCGGCTATGCGAATAACTAACCTTCTTGCCCTGGTGATTGGTGGATTTCTGATCCTCGGAGCATTCGCTCTCTATTTTTTCCCGGAACAGCCGCTTGAACTCGAAGAAAAACCAGAATTTGTTCTCAGGCAGCTTGAAGAAGAACAGCGTGTGACCGGCTCTATAATTCACAGCGCTAACGGCCGTTTGGGCCACCTCTATCTACTCGGTTATGAGCCGATGACCGAGAAGCTCAGTCTGATATTTCTGCATCACGAAAACAAAATTTTCTCTTCCGTTTACGCCGACGATATCAGTCTCGGCGAGTTATACAATAACCTGGACCGGGAAACTTTTCTCGAAGAGATAGCTTACTTTTTTGAAATTGAGCTGCACTTCTGGCTTTACAGCTCACCGGAATCCCTACGCCGATTTACCGACACCCTGGGCGGGGTCTCCCTCTCCGACCCGCTACAAGGCGAGATTACCGGTGAGGATCGCTGGTTGGACGGTGAGATGCTGCTTGAATTTCTCAACTCCGATGAGCTACTTCAACTTGGGACCGATGCACTGCGTGCCCGGCATAAGGCATTTTTAATCGCTCTCAGTCAGGAACTGCAGGAAAAAAGCTATCTCCTGGAAGACGACCAGCTTTATTCACAACTTGAGCAACTGGTCACCTCCAACCTCAGTGCCCAAGAATTTCGCAAAGCCGGCAAGCTACTGGCCAACATCCGCCGGAACAACCTGCGGGTCTTGCACCCGTTTCCGGGACAGCCGATTGCAGATGAAAAAGTTGACGTGGAAATTGTCCGGCGCATGCTACCACGGCCTTTGAGACACGAAATTGAGCTGGCACAGCCGCGTGAATTAATTGAGGTCCAGGTCCTTAACGGCGTTGGTGAACCGGGACTGGCCGGCCGCGTTCGCGACTATCTGCGAAATTACGACTTTGTGGATGTGGTTGAAACAGATAACGCCGACCACACTGACTATGAAACGTCTCTATTCATTGACCGAGGCGATCATCCCCAGTCTGCTTATCGGCTTAATGAAATATTTGGTTTTGGTGAACTACAGCTTGATCCCTCCACACGAGCGCTTGTTGATGTTACACTTGTAGTTGGTGAAGATATGCTGGAATATCTGGATGAGGTTGAGGAATAGCCTGATTTATTAACCCGGTGTTTATACTTATGAGTGCAGATCTTGTTGAACATATTGTTAAAATTTTAGACGACAATAAGGCCGAAGAAATTACTGTCCTTGAGGTTACAGATCAGATTGGTCTTACCGACTACTTTGTCATTGCCAGCGGCCAGTCACTTCCCCATTTGAATTTTTTAAACCGGGAAGTTAAAAAACAAATTAAAGATGAACAGGACAAACAACCGCTGGCAAGGGAAGGTAGTGCCGACGGCGGCTGGTTAATCACTGATTACGGTACCGTTATAGTCCATCTTTTTCTACCGAAAACGCGAAGGTATTATAATCTTGAAGGGCTCTGGGCGGACGCGCCAGAATTAGAGCCTAAATTTCTTAAATCGTGAGGGTTGCTCAATGGAATTTCAGGATGAGTTTGAACAAATTCTTCTCACTGAAGAAGAAATAAATCAAAAGGTTAAGTCTCTCGGTGTTCAACTAACTGAAGATTACCGGGATAAAAACCCCCTTCTCGTCGGCGTTTTACGAGGCTGTGTAACTTTTATGGCCGACTTAATGCGGGAAATTGAGGTCCCGGTTGAGCTGGATTTTCTTTCCGTCGCCAGCTACGGCCAGTCCGCTTTCACAAGCGGTGTTGTCCGCGTCCTGAAAGATCTGAGCGAAGATGTCGACGGTCGACACGTAATCCTGATTGAGGATATAGTTGACTCCGGCCTCACGCTTAACTATCTAATTAACTACTTAAACGGACGCAACCCCGCATCAATCGCCACCTGTGTTCTACTTGATAAACCTTACCGCCGCGAAGTTGACGTAAAAGCTGACTATGTCGGTTTTGAGGTTCCCGATAAATTTCTCGTCGGTTACGGACTCGACTACGCTCAAAAATATCGTAACTTACCCTATGTTGCTACTCTGAAAGATAATGCTATCGAGGAGGAATAACCGTGGACAAACTGCTTGAACTTCTTGAAGAAAACGGCCGCCTTCCGGTCAAAGAACTGGCCGCCGCCCTTGAAATGTCGGAGGAGGAAATACGTGAAAAAATTCAGGATTATGAGAAAAATGGTGTTATCAAAGGATACCGTGCAGTTATTAACAGACGCAACCTCCCGGAACCACCGGACTCGGTTACCGGACTGATTGAAGTTGACATAGCACCACAACCTGACACCGGATTTGACGAGATAGCCCGTGAAATATACGACCATCCCGAAGTCAAAGCCTGCTACCTCTGCTCCGGTGACTACGATCTACTTGTGCGCATAGAAGCCGAAAACCTCAATGAAATCGCCGAGTTTGTCTCCCGCGAGCTGGCCCCGTTAAAAAACGTCCATAAAACTGAATCCCACTTTATGCTGAAAACTTATAAAGAAGCCGGGGTTAACTTCGAAGCACCTTCCCAGGACCGCCGCCTCTCGATCTCGCCATGATTGAAATATCCGATACGGTAGCTTCACTGAAACCCTCCGGCATACGGGAATTTTTTGACCTGGTAATGGGTATGGATGACGTTATTTCACTCGGCGTCGGCGAACCGGATTTCGCCACTCCCTGGCACATACGCGAGGCCGCCATTCAATCGATCGAGGACGGTTTTACCAACTACACTTCAAACAAGGGAATGACCGAACTCCGTAACGCTCTCTCCGAACACCTGGACAGCGAACACAACCTCAACTACGACCCTGAAGACGAAATACTTATCACTACCGGCGTTAGCGAGGGTATGGATATCGCCATGCGTGCTCTGCTCAATCCCGGTGACGAAGTTATTATCCCCACCCCTTGTTACGTCTCCTACCTTCCCACTGCTAAAATGGCCGGCGGTAAAGTTAAGATTCTGAATACTGCTAAAAATGATTTTAAAATCGACCACAACCAACTGGAAGAACTGATCAGTCCCAGGACAAAACTGCTTGTCCTCAACTACCCCTCCAATCCGACCGGGGTTACCTACGGTAAACAGGAACTTGATAAAATTGCTGAACTTGTTCGTAAACATGAACTGATTGTTATTTCAGACGAAATTTACGGTCACCTTACCTATAATCACGAACACTACCCTTTCCCCACTCTTGAATCCATGCGGGAGCAGACCATCTTCCTCAACGGATACTCCAAGAGCTGTGCAATGACCGGTATGCGTATCGCCTACGCCGCCGCCCCCCCAAAAATAATCGCCGCCATGAACAAAATTCATCAGTATACTATGCTATGTGCACCAACCACTTCTCAATTCGCTGCCGTCGAGGCCACACGGCACGGTGCTGACGCTATAAAAGAGATGAAAGGAGAATACGAGCGGCGGCGGAACCTGGTTCACAACCGTCTTAACGAAATGGGATTAGACTGTCCCCTACCGGAAGGTGCTTTCTATGCCTTCCCCTCAGTTAAAAAAACCGGGTTTGAGCCGGAAGACTTTTGTCGTAAACTGCTGGCCGAGCATAGCGTTGCCGCTGTCCCCGGCGACGCTTTCGGCCCCGGCGGCGAGACTCACATCCGCATCTCTTACGCAACCGGATTTCAGAAGCTGCGCGAGGCTCTCTCGCGCATGGAAGAATTTGTCAATGAACACAGCGCTCATACTGCTGGCTCGACAGGCTGAATTTCTTCCTTTCCTCTCCCGCAGGCAGGGGTTTAAAAATAACTCCCGCAAGGAAATAAATTTCTTCCAGCTTCCCCTCGGTGATTTCCATCTACGTATCTTGGCCGTGGGGAGCAGGCCGGAGAGCATCCACAGGCGAGTCGACTCACTGCCGGCCGACTGGCTCCGGAAACCAGTTCTATTCTTAGGCACTGCCGGCGCTTTAACAGATGAGCTAAAAACCTATTCTCTTTTCCTGGCCGATGAAATTGTTTCTGCGAAGGATGGCTCACGGCTCGCAATAAATAACCGTTCTGTAATCAATCGAAGCTTGCTGCAACAGCTTGCCCCTGATTTTTCCACTAACTCTTCATTACTTACCAGCTCAAAACCTCTGCTTGACCGCTCGAGTCGTCTGCAGGCCGGTCAACAGTATCAAAGCCAGGCAGTTGACCTTGAGGCGGTCCACATCTATAAGGCGCTTCGCAACCACCAGGATGATCTCAGCTTTACTTGCTTAAAAATTATCTCTGATGGGCTTGATGACTCACAGTATGCAACCGTTCTCGAGCAACAAAAACCGGCCCTTGAAAAATTGTGGGATATTATCCTCAGTAATCCCGACCTATTCCAGCTCAATAAATAAGCTCTACGATGTTAAAACAGCCCGACACTCCTGTGAAATAAATATATTCCTCCACCCAGAAATAACATTGGTGCCAGATAAACGGGCAACGCGGCGGGTAACAGCGGCGTGATGAAAAAGAAATAATCAGCTTTCGCGTAAGCCAGAACCATGTGAAATAACGCCCAGTAAATAAGCGCAACCAGGAGCAGAGTCCCCAATCCGGCCGGGCGACTCAGCTTAGTCCCCGCACCGACGTAAATCCCCAGCACTCCAAGAGCCAGTATCGTCAACGGATAACTGTACTTCCAGTGATAAAAAACTTCTTCCGCCGTTGTATTCATTCCCCGCCGCTGACGAAAATTTATCGCCGCCCGTAAATCGGCAGCGGTAAACTCTTCCGGGCGTCGGTCGGCACGTCTCGGGTTGGCCTCCATGATCTGTTTTAATACACCCGGCGGATCCAGACTTATCATATACTCCTCAAGCTGGCTCATCTGAATTCTACCCGGAGCTTCAAAATCACGCACCTCCAGCTCCTTGAGCATCCAGCCTTCGCCAGCTATATAATCACCCTGCTCTGCATCCAATCTCCGGCGCAATTGGTCATTTTCCATCGATTGTACAACAATTCCTTCCGCCCTGTTTTCATGCGGCACCAGCCGATCCATCTTAATAAGATTACCGTCAAGCGCCCGGAAATGCAGGTCTCGATACTCGGGCAGCTCCTCCTCCCGACCGGGGATAACATAATTTTCAATACGACGGTAGCCTTGCGAAACCTCAGCCATCCAGTAGACGCCAAAAAAGATCCCCAGAATGGTAAGCACAAGCAAACAGAAAACCGGCCCCCGCAGCAGCTTCAGCGGGGAGACACCGCTGTTTAAAACCGCCGTCCACTGATTGCTCTCCCGCCAGCCGTTTAACCCCCAGAACCCGCCGAGCATTGCGACCAGCGGTAACATGTAAAAGGTTGCGTATAGAAAACGATAAAAGACATAGTTCATAACTACGCCAACTGCGGGACGATATTCCAGTATGTCGTCCAGCGTTCCAAAAAAATCAGCCAGTAAAAATAGAAAAACACAAATCAATAGACTTACTGCAGCCGGTATAACAAATAGTCGCAAAAACTCCCGGTCCAGGGTTCTAATCATTTTCCGTCAGTCCCTCGCTGTCTCCAACAACATGATCGAAAAATACTTCAACAACATCCCTATCTATCGCCCCGGCGGCTGCTTCTTCTTGTAGTATCTTCTGAGCCCGGTCGTCTGACAGTGGTTTTTTATAAGGCCGGTCAGTTGCCGTCAGGGCCTCGTAAATATCAACAGCTGCCAGTATACGCGCTCTCAGCGGAATCTCTTCACCCTTTAATCCACGCGGATAGCCCTCCCCGTTTAGTTTCTCGTGATGCAGCGACGCCAGCCAGGGAACTTCCTCCAGCCCCTCCGTCCAGTTAACCTGCTGCAGTATTTCATAGGTTGCCATCGGGTGTTCCCGCATCTGTTCCCACTCTTCGGCGGTCAGAGTCCCCTTCTCCGCCAGTAAACTATCGTATTCCTCAGCTGTCAGCAGTTGTTGTGTTTCGCCGCTCGGCAGCTCCACCGTTATTTCCGCCAGTTGTTTTATTTTATCCTGTAACTCTTCCGAAAGGTGATGCGCTCGATTCGCTTCTCTTACCTGTTCATAGAGCTGCTGCATGTCTTCTATCTCGTTTATTGATTCCAGATAAGCCAGCCGGTATTCAAGCGCTGACATACACTCATCTGAAAGCCGGTTATCCTTCAGCAAAATCTCTTCGGGCACCGCCAGCTTCCCTATGTCATGAGTCAGGGCGGCGTAGTGAAGCGCTGTTATTTCCTCGTCTTCAAATTCTACTTCCTCCCACCGCCCCTCATCTAACTGATGAATAACTTCCGCTGTCTTTACAGCATATTCTGCCAGTCTTTGACTGTGACCCGAGGTTACCTTATCTCGGCGCTCAATTCCTGAAACTAAAGTCGCTATTAAGCCTTCAAGCATCTCCTGCACCTGCCTCTCAAGAGTTGCACGCTCCAGCGCCAGCGCCGCCTGGCTCGCAGCCGCAAGCACTAATCGCGCCTCGGACTCCGGGTAGGGAAGAATCTCTGTCTCATCCGCTAAACAATCTGGCTCCGCCTTTTTGTTTATTAACTGCAGCACTCCACGAACCCTTCCCACCCGGTTTTTTAAAGGCACCACCAGGATTGACTTCGTCCGATAATTAAACTTTTTATCAAACTCCCGGTTAACCTCACAGGGTAACGACGTCGACTCCTTGTATGCATCTTCTATATTAAGAACTTCACCTGTCTCAGCTACATATCCCGCCAGACTACCGCTCCCTACGTCAACTCTAACCCCCTGCTTAGGTGAAAAATCAACACTGTCGTTCTGCGCCGCCTCAAAAATCAGATAGTCCTCCCCCTCCTCTTCCGTCATCCTGTATATTGTTCCCGCGTCACTCCCCGTCAAGCGACGCAGCCCGTTTAATATAGAGCTCAATAGCTCCGCCAGGGTCCGCTTCTCTGTCATCTCCTGACCCAGCTCGACAAGCTCTTCCGCCCAGCGTCGGTAATTCATCTCTGCCTCCTCCTGTCTCCCCCTTTTCAACACCTGTTCTGTTTTCTCTTCCCAAATGTTACAATTTAATAGCTCTGTTAATCAACCCGGCCCACCGGTGACCATTATGTTATTTAAACGACCCCTGCTTATTATATTTATTTCCGGCCTCTTTGCTTTCATAATCAGCCTTGGCGGCGGCTACTACTGGGCGACTTCGCCCGCAGAGGAAGCTGAGGAAGAACAGGTTGCTGAAACCGAAGACTCCGCTGATGAAATTAGTAAAACCGAAGAAGACGAACAGCCTCAATTTGACGAACCGACTATAGACGACTGGGCCAGTTTTATCGACTACGAGGGCGAAAGAGTCGATATGCTCGGCATAAGACGTGAATACGACCAGGTTAATTTCAGACGTGGCCCGGCCACAGAACATGAAATTGTCGGCACTCCATCCGGCGGCTCACTGCTGGCTCCGCTTGATCTTTTTGAGGGCTGGTTTCGGGCCCGTGATATTGATGGTAACGTCGGCTGGATTCACCGTTCTTTGGTTCGGCAAATACGGGCCCCGAAAACTATCGCCGACAAATTTCGAGAGGAGCTGCCTCCACTCGAAGAATCAGTCCAATCAAAAATGCCCGATCAATTTCTCGACCAGACCCACGTCGTGGTTAAGGCCAACCGGGTCAACCTGCGCCAGGGCGCCGGCCCTCAATTCAGAATCATAGGTCGCGCTTACTCCCACCAAATATTCCGGCTGCTGGCCCGAAAACAGGACTGGGCTTATGTCCAAACTCATCTTGGTGACGTCGGCTGGATTAACACCGAATACGTTGAAATTAACCGCCCCTCACGTCCCGAATTATCTTCTATTGAAGTGGCTGAAGCTAACATCTGGCCCAACCGCGGCCAGCAGTTTCGCCCTCTTATAAGAGTCGATTCTCCTCAGGAACTTACCGTCCTCGAACAGGACTCCAACTGGCTACTGGTCGAAACTGATGACGGTAATATTGGCTGGTTCCTCCAGCAAGACCAGTAATTAAATAGCTTCTAACAACTCTTCCCCCAGCGCATTGCACTCTTGAACCGCCTCGATAATTTCCCCCACTTCTAAGTCTACTTCGCTCTCACTAAATCGGTCCACTATCTCTTTCGCCGCTTCTTTAACGATTGTTTCCCGCTGATGCTCCGGCAGGCCAAGTCCATCAAGGGATATTGGTAGTTGCAGATCACGGAAAAATTTAACTGTTTTCTCAATTTCTTCCGTTCCAAACAACCTCTCCTGTACTAGCGTAAAAAATGATGCGCCCTCTCCGTAAAGCAACGGCTCCTCGGCGTAGGGCAACAGCTTTTGGGCCATGTAATGGGAAATTTGGCCCGGCGTCGGTTCACCGGCCAGGGTAATTATCAGTCCGGACTGGAGTATTACTGCCTCCACCGTTGAGCTTAATTTCTCAGTTACTTCTCCTTTTTTCACGTCACCAACCGCTCCCCGCGCCTCATCATACAGAAAATTACGCAGTGATTTGCTTAATTCTCGGGCTAATTGCCTGCCATAGGGCTCATCTTCACTTCGGACAAATTTGGTCACTGAATAAGCCCCCGCTATCCCGGCGGCCAGATGGCGACTTGATGCAAGCCCAACAGCTTTGTGATCGAGCAGCAGTAAGTTTGGACAGACGTCCAACGACAACTGTTCCACAAAATCCCCATCTTCTGTATAAAGGTGAACCTGGTTTGTAAAAGCAGCCGGTGAACTTGTGACTGTCGGCACAGTTACAACTGCGCAACCGGTACGCTCACCAACAAATTTGGCCACGTCCATCGGCGTCCCTCCACCCAGGCCCATTACTATATCCGCTCTTTCCGCTTTTAACTTTTCAATCTGCCTGTCTACTTCTGTCTGACAGCACTCTCCCAGGCAGACTTCAATACTTACGCCCAGCATTGATTCTTTTAGCGCCTCCCTGATTACTTCTTCATGTCTCTCCAGGGCGGTTTTCCCGGCTATGATTAATACTCTCTCTCCCAATCCCTCGAGATGCTCTCCCATAGCTTCCAGTAGCTTTGGCTCAGCCAGATAACGCTGCGGTGCAATCCTTAACATACTATACCTCCTCAGTATTTTCGACTCCCCCAACTACGTCAAAATACTTTGACGTAGTTCCGAAGCACTTAATTCAGCAGTTGCAAGCAAGATAGCTCATATCTTTCTCTATGCGTTTATTTTTGCTCAAATAGTTATTGACCCCTGCTTTGTTAAAAACGGTAGTTCTGAGGGCCGATGTGTTTCTGACGGATTTATAACGACCTCTTACCCCAGGATGGGGTTGGTTTGAGGTCGTTATACCTCGGAAGTGGCCTGGAGGGCCACGAGAATGATGTCAGAAATATATCGGTCCTCAGAACGGGGAAACCGCAAAATTATGGTAAATATCTATAACCTTTGATTAGCCCGGTTTCAGCATGGGTTTCAACAGAACAAAGTCACCAGACAATTGCTAATAGAGTTCCTTGAATCACTGTCGTTATATCAATGAAAAAACGAAAAATCAGATGTAAAACTCCGCTCATTAATAGTAACAAAAAACCAAAAAATACCACATAACTGTTACGTTCCAACCAACGCTCGGTTTCGGCTGAGGCAAAGTAACGAAAGACACTCGCACCGTCAAGCGGCGGCACCGGAATCATATTGAAGACTGCTAAAATTACATTTATTCGAGTATTAAACTGCAGTAGCAAATATAGCCCGTCAACCAGTCCAAGAAAGGGATAAAAAATTACGGTAAGCAGAATACTCGTCGTTGCCAGGGCCAGGTTGGCACCGGGGCCGGCCAGTGAGACTATCACTCTATCACGGCTTGGATAATTAAGGTTTGTCGTGTTCACCGGCACCGGTTTTGCCCAGCCGAACACGTAGCCGCCGGTCATAATCAACAGCGCCGGCAGCAGCACCGTCCCAAATAGATCCACGTGAACTAACGGATTAAGCGAAATCCGGCCCATCCTCTCGGCGGTTGGATCTCCACATCTTTTTGCCGCATAACCGTGTGCCGATTCGTGCGCACTTATCGCCAGGGCGAACACAGCGACCATCAAGAATATACTGCCCGGATCAGCCATCTTCTTTCACTTCCTCCAGCAATTCCTGGGCCTGTTGACGGGAAACCTGAGACTCCGCGTCCCCCGACAGCAGCCGGCAAATCTCGTCCAATCTCTCCTCGCCCTCCAACGTCCTCGCTTTTATTTCCACGTCTTCCTCCCTGTCCTCCCTTTCGATCGCCAGATGCCGGTCGGCAAAAACACTAACCAGGGGCAGATGAGTTATACAAATGACCTGGTGATAACGGGCGAGTTCAGACAATACCTTGCCGACACTGCGCGCTTCTTCCCCTGAAATTCCAACGTCTATTTCATCAAAGACCAGCACCGGCGTTGTATCCGCAGCGGCAAGCGCCGCCTTCACCGCCAGCAGAACCCGGGATATCTCGCCGCCGGAGATGCGACTGGCCAGCTCAGCCGGCGGTTCCGAACTGTGCGAGGAAAACAACCATTTGACCTCGTCGGCCCCCTCCGGCCCCGGCTCCACCTGCGTAACTTCAACCCGAAATTCAGCTTTTTCCAGATCCAGCACCTGCAAACGCTTGACTATCTTCTTTTCCAGCCTTTTAGCTGCTTCACCACGACACCGGGAGAGTTCTCCCGCCCGTGACCTTACTTTATCCTCCAGCTCCTCTCGGCGCTCGCCCAGCACCTTCAGCCGCTCTTCTATCTTCGCCAACTGATCAAGCTCTTCACGCAGCTCCCTGTAGTGGATAAACAGGGCTTCCGGGGCTACCTTGTATTTACGGCTTAACTCAAGCCATTTTCCCCTGCGCTTTAGTAGCTGTTCGTATTGATGCCCGGAAAAGCTTATCCCCTCACGAAATTCTCGCAAACGCTGGCGATACTCTTCTAATTTTTTATCCATCTCCGATAGCTCATCCGGCCAATCTTCCAGCTCGTTCGTCTGTTCCGTGATCGTCCTCAGGTTGTCCTGCAGCAGTTTCAAGCCGTCCGTCAGCCCCCCCTCCGCCTCCAGGCGACCAAGCGATTCGCGCACACAGCGGTCAATGTCTTCAAAATTTTCCATCTGCCTCCGCTCGTCTTCTATCTCTTGCCATTCCCCCTCAGCCGGCGAAAACTCCTCCAGCTCTTCAATTTGATACTCAAGCAGCTGTTTCTCCTTGTCCGCTTTCTCTCGTCTATTCTTTAATTTCTCTATTTTTTCTCTTACTTCCCTGTATTGCTCAAAAATCTCTTTGTATTCTTTCAGCACCTCTTCGTGGCCGCCAAATTTATCGAGCACTATTCTCGGGTAGGCCGCTGAAAATACATTCTGGTTCTCGTGCTGACCGTGAAAGTCAATCAAATCTCGACGTAACTTCTGCAGACTTTTCAACCGCACCCGCTCGCCATTCAAATAAGCGGGACTCTTACGTGAGTTTTTCAGCACCCGGCGGCAATGTATCTCCTCCGCTTTTCCTAAACCGCACGGTAAATTTAGTTCTGCTTCTGGATTAAAAAATACTGACACCACGGCTGGTTGGTCGCCGGACGGTAAAAGATCATAGTCAGCCCGAGCGCCGAGAGAGAGCCTTAAGGCTCTCAGCAAAAGTGTCTTACCCGATCCTGTCGGGCCGGTAATGACGTTTAAACCCTCCCCCAGGTCAACCTCAATTTCATCAATCAGCGCCAGGTTTTTTACCGTCACCGACTCTAACATTTGCGATTCACCAAAAATTAAATTTTTGACCCCGTCACTTTTCTACCAGCATTAAATACTCCTGGTTACCTTCTTCGCCCCTTAAAGGAGCTGGGGCCGTCTCAACTACACGCCAGCCTTTTTCTTCCCAGCCGGCACGCACTCGCTCAAGAATTTTTTGCCGCAGCGTCTCGCTCTCAATTACCCCGTCTCCAACTTCCTCCTTGTTTGCCTCAAACTGTGGTTTTACGAGAACTATCCCCGCCGGCGTCTCTGTCATAACTATTTCCAGGGGGTCGATCAACTTCAAGCTGGAGATAAAAGAGACGTCCATTACGAAAATTTGCGGTGGCGGTTGAAAATCATCGCTCTGGGCGTGGCGAAAGTTGTAACGATCCAGCCTGATAACTCGCTCATCACGCTGTAGTTTATAAGCAAGCTGACCATAACCGACGTCAACTGCATATACACGTTCAGCGCCCGCTCGCAGGAGCGCTTCCGTAAATCCGCCCGTCGATGCTCCCACATCAAGAGCCCGCTTCCCCTCTACCTTAAGCCAGCCTTCTTCCAGCACCGGCCATATCTTTTCGCCCCCCCTGCCCACCCAGGCCGGGTCGTCACTTTTTATTTTTAATTCAGCCCCCGGTTTCACTAATGATCTTTCTGATTTCACCGGTAAACCATCGGCTAATACCCTCCCCTCTTTAATCAGTCTCTCCGCTTCACTTAAATCTTTAACCAGCTCTTGTGCAACCAGTAGCTCGGTAACTTTTTCATTCTTCACTGCTGCCGAGTATCTCCCGTGTTGCCTCGGCTATCCCCTCGGGCGTCAGGCCAAAACGTTCTAAATATTGCTGCCGCGTCCCGTGAGATACTTTTCCCTCCGGTACGCCCAGTCTTTTGACCGGATAACGTTTTCCTCGCTCGTTTAAAAGTTCCAGCACCGCCGAACCAAAACCGCCCTCAAGTATCCCTTCCTCCACTGTCACCGCCGCTCCCGTTTTATCAAGCGATTTTAACAATAAATTCTCATCGAGCGGTTTAGCCCAGCGAGCGTTTATTACCTCCGCCTCCACTCCTTCAGCCGCCAGCGACTCCGCCGCTGACTGTGCCGCATCTACAAAAGGTCCGAGAACTATCAGACTCACCGCTTCTCCTTCCCGCACCAGCTCTCCTTTCCCTACCTCAATCTCTTCCAGCCCTGAAATTTCCGCCGCCTCATCAGTTTCCACAGTGGCACGCGGGTAACGAACAGCTATTGGCCCTTCATTGTAATTGACAGCCGTTTTAATAAAAGACTGAAGACTATGGTCACTGCTTGGCGCGCCGATTGCTATTCCCGGCAACGAACGCAAGAAAGCAATGTCAAATATTCCCTGGTGGGTCTCTCCATCGCCGCCAACTATACCCGCCCGGTCAAGAAAGAATTTAACCGGTAGCTCCATTAAGCAGACGTCGTGAAAGACCTGGTCGTAAGCTCTCTGCAGAAAGGATGAGTAAATACAGGCCACCGGATTCTCTCCCTCAACGGCCAGACCGGCAGCAAAAGTAACCGCGTGCTCTTCAGCAATCCCTACGTCGTAAAATCGGTCGGGATATTCGTCTGCAAAAAATACCGTCCCCGTTCCTTTCCGCATTGCGGCTGTTATGACTACCAGTTCTTCGTCTTCTTCGCCCAGGTCACGCAGGGTTTCTCCCGCCCTCTGCGACCACTTCGGCGACGACTCTTCCCTCGGTTTACCGGTTTTAATGTCGAATGGGCTAACGGCGTGATTCGCGTATTGATCCTCCGCTGCCGGCTCATATCCATGCCCTTTTTCCGTCAGCACATGCACAAACCGGGGCCCCTCAAATCTTTTGACTTTATTAAACTCCCGCACCAGCCGGTTAACGTCATGCCCGTCAACCGGACCAAAATAACGGAAACCAAACTCCTCAAACATCAGCCGCGGTATTACAAGATTTTTTAAACTCATTTCAAATCGGCGGGCCAGGGCCGTGGCCTTGCGCCCCAAACGCTCCGGTCCACGGTCAAGTATTTTTTTGACTTCATCTTTCATCTGGTCGTAGGCCGGTAGATTAATCAGCCGGTCGAAATACTCGGTAATTGCTCCCACGTTCTCCGCAATTGCCATCCCGTTATCGTTTAACACCACTATCATATCCGTTTTTTGACCACCAGCGTTGTTTAAACCTTCATACGCCATACCACCGGTGAGCGAACCGTCTCCAATTATCGCCACCACCTCACCTTCATCTCCCCGCCGGGTAAGTGCCTCCGCTATCCCCGTCGCCGCCGAAATAGAGGTAGAAGCGTGACCGGCGTTAAATATGTCGTGTTTGGATTCGGAACGTTTTAAAAATCCGCTGAGCCCCCCCGGCTTGCGAATCGTATTCAACTTCGACGCTCGCCCCGTTAACATCTTGTGTATGTAAGCCTGGTGACCAACGTCCCAGACTAACCTGTCCTTCGGCGACTCAAATACATAGTGCAGGGCCACCGTCAGCTCCACCGCTCCCAGGTTCGGACCAAAATGCCCCCCCGTTTGGGAAATGGTCTCAATCAACTTTTGACGACAGGCGGACGCCAGTTCTGCCAGTTCCTCCTCCGGCAGTTCCTGAATATCTGCCGGTGATTCAATCTCGTCAACTGAAAAATCCATCGCCACACCCTCCGTTATAAATCAGGTTCTACCCTTTAACTTTAAATTTAACCCCAACTCGCTCCCCCACTTCCCATAACCTTCATTTCTCTCTGCTTATAACAAACCTCGCCAGCTCATTTAACCTCCCACCGGCTGTTGTAACTTCGTCCAGCATCCTACACGCCTCTTCGATCAACTGCCGCGCTCGCTGCTGCGATTTTTCAACCCCGAGCAGGGCAGGATAAGTCAATTTACCGGCTCGCTCGTCCGCCCCTGGCTCCTTTCCCAGCTTCTCAAAATCAGCTGTCACGTCAAGTAAGTCGTCTTTAATTTGAAAAGCATGGCCAATTAATTCACCAAATCGCCGCAACCCTTTCAGCAACTCCTCGTTTGCACCGCCGGCGATCCCCCCCAACAACAAACTGACTGTTATAAGAGCACCGGTCTTCCAACGGTGTATTGCCTTCAACTGCTCAAGATCTGCCTCGCGGTCCGCTGCCGTTATATCCAGTATTTGACCGCCAATTAACCCCTGAACTCCAATATGCTCGGTCAGCACTTCAAGCAATCGCGCCACCGGCAGCTCTTCACCGGGCGCACTTAGATGACCGAGGACGTAAAAAGCTCGGGTTAACAACGCGTCTCCGGCCAAAATTGCTATGTCCTCACCAAATTTCTTGTGATTGGCCGGCTTGCCGCGTCTATAGTCGTCATCGTCCATCGCCGGCAAATCGTCGTGAACCAGCGAGTAGGCGTGAATCATCTCAATAAGCGCTGCCAGCCCGGCGGTAACCTCGTCATCTCGACCGGCGAGGCGCCCCGCCTCCATGACCAGCACTCCGCGCAGCCGCTTGCCTCCGTTTAAAACACTGTAACGGACCGCTTCCGTCAATATTTGCGGCTCGGCTTCGAAAGCCGGTAGCCACTCTTCAAGTGCCTCTTCAACACGCTGCCTCTGCTCGTCGTAAAAACCTGGAAGCCGAGCGGTCATTTTACTCCGGCTCCTCTTTCGGCAACAGCTCCACCTGCTCGCCCCCCTGGTCGTCAACTTCCTCGACCAGCAGTTCCGCTTCCTCAAGTTTCTCTTCACAATATTTGATTAACTCCGCACCTCGACTGTAGCTCTGCATTGCTTCTTCTAACGAAAGCTCGCCGCTCTCCAGCGCCGACGCCAGCTCTTCCAACTGATCCATCGCCTCTCTAAAATTTTCCGGTTCCTTCTGTTCACCACTCATAAAAATCACCAATTCACTATTTTTAAGTTTCTCGCCCGCCCAAAACTTCAGATTAAAGCTTAAAGCCCAAAGCTCAAAGCTAAAACCGTTTTTCTTTGTTTTCGAATTAACGATTTTCTGCGCTCACCAATCACTGCTCTCCCGCCTGCTCGAATGTTCGCTAGTTCGAATGCTCGCTTTTCCTTAGCGTCTTCGCGTTCTCCGCTCTTGGTCAACGATTTTGCTCTTGACCTAAAGCTCGTCATTCCGGCCTCCGAGCCGGAATCCAGTGACTTTGACCTTGAACTTGATTTTGCTTTACGTCTTCGCGCCTTCGCGTTCTCCGTTTTTGACTTTACGCCTGCTCGCATGCTCGCCTGTTCGCAGGCTCGATGTTTAACGCCCCGCCCCCTGCGCCGCGCTCCTTTCACCCACTCCCCCACTCCCCCCATCGCTAATCCTCCCCCACAACAACCCCAACCTCACCATCCCACCAGCGTATACTCAGCTCTTCTCCCGTCTCTACAGCCTTTGCCGCGGTAACCAGCTCCTCCCCCCGTTCTACCACTGTATACCCACGTTTCAAAACCCGCTCTGGATTCAACGATTCCAGTTTCCCCCGCTGCTGGTCCCACTTGTGCCGTTTATCTCGCAAATTTCTTCGATAATTATTTTGAAACCTTTCCCGCCAGAGCTCTAGCTTTTCTCGAAACGGCTTTACCCAGCCCCGCGGATCGGCAAATACCCGCTTTTCACCCATAAATTGCAGCCGCTCCCAACCCCGATCTACACGGGTACGGTAACCTGTTTTCATCCGTTTTTTAAACTCGCCCAACTCCCGCTTCAACTCTTCCAGCGAAGGGGCCACTTCTTCGCCTGCCGCCGTCGGCGTCGGTGAGCGGTGATCGGCAACAAGATCGGAGATAGTGACGTCCACCTCGTGACCAACCGCACTGATCACCGGCACCGGACAGTCAATAATCGCCCGGGCTACCTCTTCCTCGTTAAAAGCCCATAGATCTTCCGGGCTACCACCTCCGCGCCCAACAATCATACAATCAATGTCCACTACTCCGGGTAACCGTTTTATCGCCGCCGCAACCTCCGGCGCCGCTTCGCGGCCGTTTACCCGGCATGGATAGAGCACTACATGTACGGCCGGGCAGCGTCTTTTCAACGTATTAACTATATCCCAGAAAGCCGCACCGTCGCCCGAGGTGACCACACCTATCCTCACCGGAAATTCAGGCAGAGCACGCTTTCTTGCCGGCGACAGCGCCCCTTCTTTTTCCAACTGTTCCTTCAACTTTTGAAACTCGCGCTCCAGCCCCCCTTCCCCGGCTTTTGACATTTCTTCGACCACAACTTGATAGTTCCCCCGGGGTTCATAGACATCCATCCGGCCCTCTACCACAACCTCCATACCCTCCCGCGGCTCAAATTCAAGCCGCCGGTTGGCGTAGGCAAACATTACTCCCCCCAGCCTCGCCTCACCGTCCGTTAACGAAAAATACATGTGACCCGAGGCCTCGTATTTTGTAAAATCAGCCAGTTCACCAACAACCTTTACACGACGAAAGTTTCCCCTGATTAATTTTTTGAGCTGAACTGTTATTTCTGAAACGGTAAGAACTTCGCCGGCCGTCATAATTTACGCTGACAGGCCTCCACGGTGTTACTGAGAAGACAGGCCACCGTCATCGGCCCCACACCCCCGGGCACTGGCGTGATCCAGCTTGCTTTCTTCTCGGCCTCTTCATAGTTTACGTCTCCAACCAGCTTACAATCGAGCCGGTTTATACCGGCGTCAATCACTACCGCTCCTTCCTTGATTTCCTTGCTCCCGATCAACCCGGCCACCCCCGCTCCCGTCACCAGGATATCCGCCTGCCGCGTCATTTCGGCCAGTTCTACCGTCTCCTCGTGCAGACATAGAACTGTAGCCTCCTCGGCCAGCAACATCTGACTGAGCGGTTTTCCCACCAACCGCCCCATTCCCACAATTGCCGCCACTGCTCCTTGAAACTCTACCTCTGTCTCCTCCAATAAGTCCATTATCCCCTTCGGGGTCGGCGGATAAAATAATGGTTCACTACCACTTAAAAGATGCCCAAAATTAACCGGATGCAGACCATCCACGTCTTTCTCCGGTTTTACTGCGTTAATTAACTTCTGAGTCTCAAATTTTTCTGGCACCGGTAGCTGGACAATTATCCCGTCAACTTCTTCATCCGCGTTGCAGGCCGCAATTTGGCTATAAACCTCTTCCGGTGTGGCCTCGGCGGGAAAAGAGTGCAGCGCCGTCTGGATACCTATTTTATCCGCTTTTTTACGCTTGTGATCGATATAACACTTAGATGAACTGTTAGAACCAATATAGATTATATCCAGTCGGGGGGTTAAATTATGGTGGGTTATTACTTGTTGAAGTTCTTTTAAACAACGATCAGACTGCTGACTTCCGTCTATTGGCCTGGCCTTAGACATCATATCGCCCCTTATAACTACTCGCGGGGCTTAACCGTGAAACGTATAGCCGTCCGCTCTTCGCCGTCAATCTCCACGTCCACAAAGGCTGGCACGCAGATTAAGTCCAGGCCGTTAGAAGCTACATAGCCACGCGCTATTGCGATTGCCTTGGTCGCCTGGTTCACCGCACCTGCACCTATACTCTGCAGCTCTACTTCGCCTTCCTCCTGCACAAATCCGGCTATTGCTCCGGCCACTGATGTGGGACTTGAATTCGATGAGACGCGTAATAACGAGGACAAGGAATTTAGCCCCTTTCTATTGGTATATTTAAACTATCAAATTCTCCAGATTCGTCAATAACTGCGTTCCGGTAACTTCTCGTTCAACCGTTCAACTTTTACTGCTGTACCGCTATCCTCGTCCACAGTGATAATCAATCCGTTCACAATACGTGGCCCCTTCTTCTCTACTTTAAACCTTACTGGCCGTCCCGTCAACATTCTTTCCTGTGCCAGTTCAGTTCTCACACCAATAACTGACCTTTCAGGGCCCGTCATCCCCAGGTCCGTGATGTAAGCCGTCTGGCCTTTCAATATCTTTTCGTCCGCCGTCTGCACGTGGGTATGTGTCCCCACAACCGCCGTCACCCGCCCGGCCAGATAATTTGCCATTACCAGCTTCTCGCTGGTTGCTTCAGCGTGAAAATCAACCACGGCCAGATCGTATTCAACCTCTGCCAGCAGACGATCAACCGTCTGAAATGGACAGTCTATGTTTTCCATAAACGTCCGCCCCTCAAGGTTCAGTACCAGCAGCTTCTGGCCATTCAAATGCACTACCCGGTGTCCCATACCGGGCGCATTACCTGGATAATTGGCCGGCCTTACAAGCGGCAGACTGTCCGGATTTTCCTGCAAATATTTAACAAATTTTTTCTTGGACCATATATGGTTTCCTGACGTCAAAACGTCAATCCCGTAGTCAATCAACTGACGGGCAACTTTAACGGTTAAACCAACGCCTCCCGCCGCGTTCTCCGCGTTGGCTAGAACAAAGTCCCAATCGCCACCGACGTCAAGAAAATCACGCACGGCTGAACGACCCGGACTACTTATTATATCACCCAGACATAACCATTTCATAAAAAACTTCCTCAACCAAATTCACTATTTTTTTCGCCGTTTTTGATCTTCCGATGTTATCAATTACCGCTCACGATTTATCGCCTCTCCGCAAGCCCAAGTTTTTTGCTCGCGGCGCCAGCAGCAACTTGGTAGTTGGTCAGTTGACTGGTTGGCTGGTTAGCCAGAAAAATCATACTGGTCAACTGAGTCGCACATCATTTTTTGATGGCTGCGCTAGCAGCTACTTTTCGAGACAACTCGAAAAGTGGAGGCGCAGTAGATTGACAATCAAAAAAACAAACGCTCTTGAACTTAATCCGATCAAATCCGTGCAATCCGTGGTCCAAAAATTCAGCTAAAAGCTCAAAGCCAAAAGCTGAAAGCTAATTCAAATTCATTAAGTGTTCATAACCTTGTCCATGTTCTTGAACTTGATTTTGCTCTTGACTTCCCGAACGTCATTGCGGACTTGACCCGCAATCCATCTTGAAGTTGAACTTGATTTTTGGTCTTGCGCCTTTTCGCCCCATCGCCCGCTCGCCTCTTCGCCCCCCCGGCCTCCGAGCCGGAATCCAGTGACTTTGATCTTGATTTACGCTCTTTCGCCGGTTCGCATGCTCCCAAGTTCGCCTGCTCGATGACTTACGCCCGCTCCCCTCTTCGGGAACTACCTACTGCGCGTAATCCACAACGCGGTTCTCACGGAGCAGCGATATCTTAATTTGATCGGGATAATCGACCTTCTCTGCTATCCGTTCAGCAATGTCACGGGCCAGTATCTCCGCCTCCGTATCATCTACCACTTGCGCATCAACTATAACCCGCATCTCACGCCCGGCCTGGATAGCAAACGATTCTTCCACACCATCAAATTCTTTCGCTGTATCCTCCAGCTTCTGCAGCCGGTTTATGAAGTTACCAAACTTCTCTTTACGCGCCCCGGGACGCTCAATCGACAGCTTGTTCGCCACATACAGTATAATTCCCTCTACAGTCTTGAAGGGCCGTTCCTCATTATGGGCAGCAATCGCGTAGACCACCGGTTTTGACTCGCCGTGTTTCTTGGCCAGATCAGCGCCGGCTATCGCGTAGGATTTGTTAGAATTCTCCCGATCAGTCTTGCCAATTGCATGCAAAATACCTACCCGACGGGCCATCTGTCTGTCCGCTCCTATTTCAGCAGCAAGCAGACCGGCCAGATGAGCCACCTGTATCGAGTGGTCAAGCTGATTCTGCCCACCCTCAACAATATAATCCAGCTCACCTATTCTCTGCACCAGCTCGTCGGCGACACCCGGCACACCAACTTCACCCAGTGCCTGTTCCCCTTTCTCCCAAATCTTCTCATCAAGCTCTTTTTTTGTCTTCTCATACAACTTCTCCACCCGGGCAGGCTGTATTCGTCCGTCCAGGATCAACTTCTCCAGCGTTTGACTGGCCAGCTCCCGGCGTATCGGATCAAAACAGGATATCGTTACCGCTTCCGGCGTATCGTCCACAATCAGATCAACACCGGTAACCTTCTCAAAGGCACGTATATTTCGACCGTCTCGACCGATAATACGGCCCTTCATATCGTCCGAAGGCAGCTCCACAACCTTCACCGTCGCCTCGGTTGTCTCCTCCACTGCACACCTCTGCAGAGCTCTTGCAATCACACGACGGGCCTGTTGCTCCGCTTTGCTCTCGGCTTCCGATTTTATTTTCTTGATCTGCTGGGCCGCCTCACGCTTTGCTTCGTCAAGCAGCGAGTTCCGCAACCGTTTCTCGGCCTCCTCGGCGGTAAGTCCAGAAATACGTTCCAGCTCTTTATCTGCTTCCTTTAGTTGCTGCTGAACCGCTTCTTTCCTCTCCTCCAGCTCGTTCCGTTTGGCCTTTAATTCATTGGTCTCCTCGTAAACCTGCTCCAACTTTTCTTCCAGCTCGGACTCACGTTTTTCAAGCCTGCTCTGCCTCTTCTCTAACTTCCGCTTCTCCTCCCCCAGCTCCTCTTCTATCTCCTGCTTCCTCTCTTCAACTTCTTCCTGCCCTTCCCATATAGCTTCCTGTTTTAAATTCTCTGCCTCGCGGCGCGCTTCCTCCACAATTCGTTCCGCTTCTTCTTCGGCTTTGGCGTGAATTTTTTGTTCAAGGTATATTCGGGCTAAAAATCCCATTATGAAGGCTATTACAACTAAAGCTACAGCAGGCAGGAGAATATTCAATCCGGCGGGCGTCATCAGTAATTCCACTAAACCGGCACCTCCCGGGCCGATCAAGCGAAACGAGGTCTCCGGTCAGGTAATCCTAAGTAGAAATAGAGGGACACTTCTCCCCTGAACTTTATCTAATCCTCTAACCCGTTCACTACGGGGGGCTTGATTGTTATTTTCCACTTTTTGGGTTAATTTCATTTTTACCAGTAACCTGTTTCGCAATTGATCATTGAGTTTGAGTTGATTTCTTCAAAAAATAGCTTACTATCTTATTGTGGGACTGTCAACGGTATCACAATCAACCACTAATTTAATTTCCGCGAGGAGGAAAATTATGAAAAAATACCTGATCAACGCCTTCGGACGCGACCGGCCAGGACTGGTCGCAGCTATTACCCGCTGCCTCTATGAAAATCAAGCCAATCTCGGCGACCTGCAAATGACTCGCCTGGGTGGCGTATTTGCGCTACTGCTCGAGTTCTACCTCCCCCCGGAAAACGAAGCCGGGGTTAGCTCTGCACTGGAGGCGGTCGGCGAGCACCAATCGCTGGAAATAAACCTTGTCCCTGCCGCACCATACCAGAGCGATCGCGGCAAGGAAAAACCAAATCACATTATCACCCTTTATGGCGCCGACAAACCGGGCATCGTTTATGAACTAACCAGGACTCTTGGGCAGCTTGACGTTAATATCGTTAACCTTGAGACCCGGCTGGCCGAAGAGGAAGAACTTTACCTGATGGTCCTCGAAGTCCATCGGCCGGATGAACTTTCCCCGGAAAAAATGACCGAGCAACTGAAAAAAACTGCTGGGCAAATCGACACCCACTTGGAAATCCGTCCCTTCGACCCACCGGAGCTTTAACTCAACCATGGCTGTTCGCGAGATTATTACGTTACCCGACCCGATTCTCAAACAACCCGCCGAACCGGTCGAGGAGATCACACCAAAGATAAAACAGCTTTTTACCAACCTCAGCGATACTACCGATGCTTCACCCGGTTTTGCCCTCGCCGCCCCACAAATCGGCGTCCTCAAGCGTGTTATCTGCGTTGACGTCGACCAGGCCAAGCGTGACTCGCCGACCAATCATGGCAAAGTTATCCTATACAACCCTCAGGTAGAAGAAGGTAAAGACCCCGTAATCAACCGGGAAGGCTGTCTCAGCATTCCATCTTATACCGGCGATGTGCGCCGTTTTCAGGAAATTGAGGTCAGCGGCTATAACCTGGAAGGTGAGAAACTAACCCTTAACTCGCAAGGCTGGGAAGCGGTCGCCTTCCAACACGAAATTGACCACCTGGACGGTATCCTCTTCCTCGATCGCATCACCTCCATCGAGGACGACCTCTTCCACCGCAAATAACTCTAATATAGTTGGCCGGTTTGTTAGTTGGCTGGTTGGCTGGTTCGCTAGTTAGCTAGGAATATCATACTGGTCCACTGGATTTTTATCATTTTTTTTGTGCTGTCTTAACAGCACCCTGGCGAAGCATTTCACCAGGCACCGGTGGGGCGCTTTTAAATTCACTCCCTGCACCCGGCGCCCAGCGCTCCTCGCCTCTCGCACTTAAGTCATGCGGTTTTTCGCTTCTCGCCCTGTCGCTCATTCGCTCCTCGCACTTTCGCTTCTCGCACTGGCGCCCTACCTCCCCGGTATCCGACCAAAACCAACCGTCCTTTCCTCGTAATACTCCCGGTCCCGGGAAACAACAATCACCCCATAACTTCGACTGGCATGCACAAATTCACTCTCCCCCAGGTAGACACCAATATGGTCCGCTTCCTCCACCCGGTTAAACTGAAAAAATATCAGATCACCCGGCTCTAACTCCTCCGCCTCGATCTCTTCAGACCACTCGTCCAGTTCAACCACCGTGCGCGGCATCTCCGGCTCATCAAACACCCAGTTCACCAGACCGCTGCAGTCAAATCCTTCTTCCGGCCCCTCGCCGCCCCAGCGATAGGGCACACCGCGCACACCGTTAATCCGCGATCGCAACTCCTCCTCCGTCAACGGCTTCCCGGCTCGACGCTCAGGCTCCTCTACCTCCCGCACCTCAATCTCTTCCACCACTTCAAAATAACCTATCTCCTCTTCACGCAACAGCTCCTTAACTTCCCGCAGTTCTTCCGATTCAAGCACCGCTGTCCGCACTCCCGTCGTTCCACCGGGCCGCTCCTCAAGCTCCACCTCAACCCCCAGCTCTTCCATCTCTATTCGTCGCGCTTGGACGTTATCTTCCTTCCGGTAAGCCCCCACCTGCAGCCGCATACCACCATACAACTCCCCACTACTTAAAAATATAACAATAAAAATAATACCAGCCGTCACCATTGAGCGCTTCATCAGATATATCCCTCCACTCTCTAAAATCGACATCTCCCCCACCAACCTAAACCAACTTCCAACACCAGTTCCCTCTCCCCTGGAGGGAGAGGGTTAGGGTGAGGGGGAAAGATGCGGTAAAAGATTCTAAAATTCGTTTGTGGGGGTTGAAACACCAAGATATGAACTGTAAACTATCCTGAGATGTTATCCGAAGAAAATATTTCCGACCTGGTGATCTATATGAAACTGCCGCGCTACATTGCCTTTGCCGACCAAGTATGCTGTCCGGAGACGCTACCAGCACGGATCAATCGTCTTTATCAACTCGGAGTCCCTGCTGTTCGCCTGCGCGTTCCTGAGGCTAGCGACAGGCAGAAGCTGGACTGGCTTCAAAAAATAAAAAAGCCGGCCGGCTCCCTGCTGCTTGTCAGCGACCGGCCCGACCTCGCCCGGCTCTCCTCTGCTGACGGCGTCCACCTAACTGCCGGCGGGCTCGATGCTTTCAGCGTCCGACGACTGCTGAACGACAGTTTTCTCGTCGGCGCCTCAACCCACAGCCTGACCGAAGTTCGCAACGCCGCTTCGCTGGGCCTCGATTACGTTATCTTCAGTCCTATCTTCCCGACTCCCAGCAAGCCTGATCTAAAGGAAAAGGACTGTCACGGGCTGGAAGGTCTACAGCAAGCGGCCGATGCGACTTCTTTGCCCGTTTATGCACTGGGCGGAATAACCGCTGAAAGAATCCCCGCCTGCCTGCAGGCCGGCGCTTATGGCGCCGCCGGCATCAGCGCTCTCTTCGCCCCCACCGACCCCACCAAAAACTGGAAAAAAATAAAATCAGCTCTTAATGAATTATAAGAACTTACGCCCACTCGCCCGCTCCCCCCATCGCCCCATCGCCATTTCACGCCACTACAAACTCTGATACTCATGCAGTCGCTGATAGGTCTCCGACGTCTCTAAAAGCTCACCGTGGGGACCAATCGCTTCAATTGTCCGATCGGCAAGCACCACTATCCTGTCGACGTGCTGCACCGTCGCCAGAGCGTGAGAAATGGTAACCAGCGTCAAATCCTTCGGCAGCTTCCCAATCGCCCGCAGAATCGCCTCCTCGGACTCGCTGTCCACGTCCGAGGTTGCCTCATCCAAAACTAGGAGGTCAGGCTCATCGACCAGCGCCCGGGCCAGCGTCACCCGCTGCGCCTGGCCGCCCGAAAGCCGCACTCCCCGCTCACCGACTCGAGTTGCAAACCCCTCCGGTAGCTCTTCTATAAATTTCAACGCCTCCGCCTGCTTCGCCGCCCGGCGGATTTCTGTTTCAGATATCGACTTCCTGCCGTAGGTTATATTATCAGCTATCGTCGCGTCGAAAAGTATCGGCGCCTGAGTTACCAGGCCAAACATACGCCGGTAGGCCCGAACATCAAACTCCCGCAGGTCCTCACCGTCCAGCGTTAACCGCCCCTCGGTCGGGTCGTAAAAACGCATCAGCAGGTCTATCGTCGTTGATTTACCCGCGCCGCTGGCACCAACAAAAGCAATCCGTTCCCCACGCTCAATCTCTAAATCAAGATCGTGCAAGGCATATTCGCTGATGTTCGGATATTGAAAACTTACATCCTCAAATTTTATTGCCCGTTCAAAGACAGGCTGACGGCCGTTTGAATCCATCAGGGAGTACTGTTTCCTGGTTTCAGCAAAAATAACCTGGACCCGCTCGGCAGCTCCACGCGCCGACTGCAGGTCAGTATAGACACCGGAAACCTTACGCAACGGCTTGTAAACCCAGAAGAGCGAGACGACAAAGACAATCAGTCCGTGCGGACTGAGCACTTCCCACTTAAATATCATCAATCCGCCCAGGTAGAGCACACCGATACCGACCGCATAAATCAAAAGATGAAGTACCGACTTAAGTCCTTTGTCGGCGACAATCTTGCGCCGCCTTTTGCGATAAAACTGCTCGTTTCGCTTCTGAAAATAATCCTTTTCGTCCTCTTCAGTGCCCAGCGACTTAACCAGTTTAATGCCGGCAAAACGTTCCTGCATCAAACTCACCATATCGCCCAGCACATCCTGCGACTGGCGGCTGTATTTTTTTATCTTCTGTCCTACTTTCGCGACAATTGCCGCACAAATAGGAATGATTATAAAAGCCGGGGCCAGTATCGGAGCGGCATAAATAGCCACAGCAACGACAAAAATTATCTCCATCGGCGACTGCGCAAGTTGGCGGATTGCCCCGTTAATCGCGGACTTTAGCCGGTTCACGTCGGAGGCTACCCGGCTCATCAAATCGCCCACGTTGCGCGTCTCAAAAAAACTCAACGGCCGGTCCATTATATCGTCATACAACTCCTGGCGGATATCCTTGGTCACCGCCAGGGCCAGCACCTTCATTGTCACCTTGTTCCCCAGTTCAGCCAAAATCTCCACGCCCAGGATGAAAAACGCAACCACCAGGACAGCCTGGAGAATCTGAAACGGGGTCCCCTCCATTACGGTAAACACGTGTCCTTCGGGCAGGTAGTAGGGAATTCGGGGCACTTCAATCGTCAGCCGGTGCTGAATGTCTCCCTCAAAAATTTCCCGGGTAACTTCATGCAGCAGGTAAAGAACCCCTCCATGGGAAAGCCCGTAAGCAAACATTGAGAAGAGGGCAAAGACCACCCAGTACCAGTAGTGCTTGAGCCGTTTCCACATCCATTTCATAAATTCCCAGGTCGATCCCATCAAATATCACCAATTATTTTCTTAAAATTTTTACTCCATTTTTTCATTTTTCACCCAAAAAAGGGACCATCATTATAGCAAAAAAATTGCCTTTATGTACTTCTCAATCCCTTCTGCCAATTTTCCTTTTTATCTTTACTGCCACACTTTTTCAGACGCCGTTAAAACATCAGCCACTTCAATTTCTTCCAGACAGCGATACCTTTTCTCCTCCAGTGGACATTCCCTCTCAAAGCAGGGACTGCATTCAACCCCCGCATAAACCACGGCCGTATGCTTACCCAGCGGCGAGGTGAGCTGCGGGCTGCTGGAACCAAAAATCCCCACCGTCGGCGTCCCCAGTCCGGCCGCCAGATGCATTAATCCCGAGTCGTTAGCGACGACCAGAGCCGCTCCGGCCAGCACATCCATACACTCGTCCAGCGATGTCTCGCCGGCCAGATTTACAGACTTTACGCTTTTGCCGGCAAGTTCAAATATTTCATCCGCCAGCCGGCGCTCCGCCTCCACCCCCAGGGCTACCACCGGCAGCTCGTGTCTCTTTACCAGCTCGTTCAAAAAACGACCGAACTTCGCCGGCGGCCAGCGTTTCGCCGGTCCATAGGCGGCTCCGGGATGAATTGCCATGTAATTTCCAGCGCCGACAATTTCTTCACCCTTCTCTTGCTCTGCCGTCATCTGTGGCGCCGGAAGCTCTTCCGGTTCTTCGATAAGTCCACCGGCCGCCCGGTAGAATAGCCTCCCGTGATGAATCTGTCGATCAGCGCCACGCATTGGCGTCGGATCGGTGAAAAGAAAACTGCGCCAGCGTGTCCCTAACCCGTAGCGGCGCGGAATTCCCGACAACCAGGCCTGAATGGCCGTTCGCCACGATTTCGGCAATACAACCAGTGCTGTATATCCTCTTTCACGAACTTCTTTCGGATAAATATAAGTTTTGCCGGGCAACTCCCAGACTCGCCTCACCGACGGCGAGCGCCGGTAGACGGAAGCCACCGAACCACGGCAGACGACGTCGACTTTACCACGTCCGTCACGCTCAGCCAGTTCCTGCAGAGCAGGCAGCGACATCACGGCGTCTCCAACCCAGTTCGGCCCCCGAACCAGTATCTTTTCTTCATTGTCTTCTCTCATCTTTACTCCATCCTCTGCCACAATTTTCATTACACATTATCTCTTTTTCAAACGGCTCTGTTGAAATCCTTTTTACTATCTAAGAGAGCAAATTAGGCTACTCGAAGGTGTTTGATGGATTTATAGCTGGCAATAGATCCTGGAGGATCTGATTATTGCCAGATATACCTCGGAGATTGACCGGAGGCCAATCAAGAATGAGTCCCAACACCTTTGAGTAGCCGTCTTCAGCTCAAACTACGCCAAACATTTTTGATACTTCATTTTTCCATATTTTGCCTATATTTGCAAAGGTAACTGATTTCACCGGTCTCCACTGGAAACAAAATTAATGACCATGTTATAATCCGTTTCCCATGCATAAACTAAAGTTGCTCAGTGCTTTCGCTCGATGAAAGGGAGACCAGGTCTTATTTCGGAATGAGAAAATAAGCTATAGGTTATCCTGCTTACAAACCGCAAAATTTTAGTCCAAAAGGTGTTCCATTTTATGCCCTCAATTCCTCAACCACCTGAAAACTTCAAAAATTTCCGGGTGATGGAAAATATCGGCGAACATCTTCCACTGCCCGACTGCAATCTAAAAACACAGATTCAACCCCGGGACTCAGTACTGCTTCTCCGGCTCAGCGCCCTCGGCGACTCGATCCGGCTGCTCCCGGCGGTAGAATACTTGCGCCGAAACAATCACCGCGGAGAGATCGGCGTTGCCGTCGAACCACCACTGGAGCAACTTTTTGAAAATTACCCGCGAATCAACCACGTCCATTCCCTGCCCCTGAAGTCAGCCCATAAATCCCCCCGGCAGTTATTAAAAAAAATAACCTCGCTGCGGCGGCAAAAATATGACTGGCTTTTTGACTGCCACGGGCTGTTCAAAAGCGGCCTGGTCAGCTTCTTTTCAAGGGCACGGCAGAGAATTGGTCCCCACCGCTCAAACAGCAAGGAGGGCAACTTTTTCTTCCAGGAGCGACAAATATCGGCCCAACCCGCAGCCCTGCCGCGAATTTTATTCTACCTCCAGATGCTGCGTCCTTTTACTAAAAATTTTACCCTGTCACGCTCGCTGATTACCCCACGCGGTTTTTGTTTCACCGATATTGACCAAAAAGTAAAGTTCGCCGCGAAGAAAAACCCTATTTTAATCCATCCACGCTCCAGCCACGGCCGCTACGGTCAGGCTAAAGAATGGGGCACTAACAATTTCGCGGAGCTAATAGCGCAGATCACCCAAATTTACGAAGATAAAATTTACATAACCTGGGGGCCGGGGGAACAACAGACTGCCCTGGACATATCGGAAGATTTTTCCAATCAGGTTCAGCCCGCCCCCGAAACCTCTTCTCTGCTTGATCTTGCCTTCTTGGTCAACCACGCCCGGGCTGTTATCTGTGTCGATACCCTGATCAGCCACCTCGCCGACCTCCAGCAGACCCCGCTTGTCGTTCTCTATACCGCCTCCAGCTTTCACATCAACGCCCCTCTCTTTGCTCCCTTCCGCTCCCTCACAACCACCGTTAGCAATAAAACTCCCGACACCACAACCGTCTTCAACGCTCTCAAGGATTTACTCTGAAAAATTAGTTGGCTGGTTGGCTAGTTTCTTAGTTAGCTAGTTGGCTGAGAGCAAACCCACCATTGGTCAGCTGGAAAAACAAATTCTTTACTTTTTTGCGAAAATGTTTTACATTTTAATTGAGGTGATTGAGGTGAAAGTTTCCAGCAAGGGGCAAATAACTATCCCCAAGGAAATACGGGAGAAACTTAACCTGTCGCCGGGAGAAGAAATAGTCTTTGAACAGACCAGGGAAGGCTTTGTGCTCAAACGCAAGAAAGAGGAACTCTTCCCCCGGGATGAACCAGGCGCCGACTCTCCGCTTACCGACAATACCGCCACTGCCCTTTCCCTGAGCAGGGGCTCACTGAAAAATAATGACTCTTAAACCACCGGCAGCTATTGACTCCTCGGTTCTCCTTGACATAGCCCTCAAAGATCCCGCACACTTCGAAACCAGCCGCCAGGCTCTAAATAAACTTGGTCAAAAAAGTGTTCTGATTATCTCCCCGGTAGTTTACGCGGAAGTTGCCGTTCATTTTGACGATCGCGATTATTTTGCCAACTGGATTGATAAACGACCTTTCCAAATCCAATCCAACAACGAAGAAGTAGCCTGGTGGGCGAGCCGATTTTTCCGCCGCTACGCGGAGCAATCTTCCCCACCGGCAGAAACTCGACGAAAAATTCTCCCTGACTTTTTCATAGCCGCCCATTCCCATGTCCATGCAAACTACCTGCTTACCCGGGACAGGGACTTCGAAAAAAGTTACTTCCAGGAACTAAAAACAGCCCACCCCAATCAAATTTAATCTTTTGGCTAGTTGGCTGATTAGTTAGCTGGTTGGCTAGCTATATTTAAGTTATAATTGAAATTTATAAGGTTATACCTTATACTATTACAAGAGTGAGAGGAGTAAACTTTTGATAAAGTCTTTTGACAACCAGGGTACTTGCGATATATATTTTGGCAAAAATACTAAGAACGCCCGTAAAACATGTCCGCAAGAATTATGGTCAAATGCGCACCGTCTTCTTCATATGATAGATTCAGCAAAATCGCTGAAAGATTTACAGAAATTTCCCGGCCAACGGATTAAGAAATTGAGCGGTGGGCGTAAAAATCAATACTCAATGCGAATTAACCGTCAATTTCGGATTTGTTTTTACTGGTCAGATAATGAAGCATCTGCGGTATCAATAGAAGATTATCATCAATAGGAAGTGATCAAAGTGGAAAAGTTAAAAAACGCAAAGCAACTCCATAATTTCGAGAGCTCACCGCCCCATCCCGGCGAGATCCTGGAGAAAGAATTTTTAGCACCCCTTGAGATGACACAAACCGCACTGGCCCAGAGGCTTGATGTGGCTTATCCCAGGATAAATGAAATTATAAATGGCAAGCGTAATATCACTCCGGAAACCGCCCTGATGTTGGGCCGGGTATTCGAGGTATCGGCTGAATTCTGGCTGGACTTACAAATGAAATATGACCTATATCAGACTCTCCAGGGACCTAAAGCCCAAAAAATCAAGGACATAGAATCTGTAGCTTAAATTTAGCTTTTTTTGGCTTTTCCGTCTTTGCGCCCGCTCGAGCTCCCCGCGCCCTGCCACCTCATCCAGTCAATTAGCTTTTGCTTTTGCTTTTGCTTTTGCTTTTGCTTTTGCTTTTATGTATTTGCGCCCGATCGCATGTTCGCAAGTTCGCCTGCTCAGGTTTTTTGAGCGCGGCTTCAGCCGTGCCTTTTCGAGCCCACTCGAAAAGTGGAAGGCGCAGCAGGTCGAATAAAAATAAATCCATTCATTTTTGCTCAACCTCAAGCCAACAATCAAAAAATAGTTGGGTTCTTTCCTGTTAATCCCGTAAATCCTGTCAATTAGCTTTTGGTTTTGCTTTTCGTTTTTTCGCATGCTCGCAGGATCGCAAGCTCGCCTGCTCGAGCTGTTTGCCTGCTCACCTCACCCGCTCATTTTTCGCTTTTGAATTCACGCCCAGCGCCACGCTCCTGGCGCTCTGCTCCTTTCCCCCACTCGCCCCCTCTCCCCACCGCCCCATCGACGTTTCGCCCCGCTCCCCTTCCCTACTCACAGATTCAAAGTTTTTTGATAAACTTATCCTCTCCTATTTATCTTTCAACGCCGAGGAAATAGATATGAAATTACCAGAAAACGTCGCCCAGAAAAAAATCAACACCAGGATTGAAGCTCTCTATCTCCAGGACCAGGAACCGGACTGGTCCACTCTGCTCCCCTTTATCGAGGGCGACCCGACCGCTCCGCTCAAATCCGACAACTCCCGCCAGATATTTAAAATCCAGCACCGGGACCAGTCCTGCCACCTGAAACGCTACACCAGCCACCGCTCACAACGCTGGCAGGAACGGCTGAATAGCCGGCTTCCTTTCAGCACCCCTTTCGCAAAAAAAGAATTCATCAACGCCACCCACCTGCTCAACCGCGGCTTCAACCCCGTTCGCCCGATCGCCACTCTTTCCTGGTCGCCAACCAAATTCAGCCACAACAGCCTCATCGTCACCCGGACCGCCCACGGCCAAAGACTTGATAAGGTCATAGAAGAACAGGAGACAATAGAAGATCTCCTCCCCCTGGCCGAAAAGGTCCTGGCAGACTTAAAGGACATGTACAAAAAAAACATTTCCTTCGGCGCTACACAACCCCGTAATATCTTCCTCACGCCTTCCGGCAAGCTTACCTGGATCGATTTCGAGCTCACCAAAGTAGATAAAACTTTCACCACCGGTCGCCACACCGACCTGCGAAGATTCATATATCGTTTCTACAAAGACTCACCCGACTATATTAAAGACAACCCCGAATATCTCCCCCGGTTGCTATCAACTGTAACCAACTATTTCCCCCTTTCACTGCCCTTCCGATTCCTCATGGCCATAGCCCTCCCCCTGCGCCACAAAAATTTCCACTTCCGCCAAATCTTCAAAAATTTGAAAAAGAGTTAGTTGGTTAGTTGGCTAGTTGGCTGGTTAGCTAGTTGGCCAGAAAAACCATTATTGG